>CAACVF010000051.1_pt1 | contig 18300 bp, 26 predicted proteins | sample 2381781 | NCBI WGS metagenome assembly CAACVF01 (sample SAMEA5211967, study PRJEB30684) | marine metagenome | biome: Marine; feature: Epipelagic; material: Water | collected 2015-10-15 | depth 60 m | reverse complement strand
ATACTAAATTTGCAAATCTTCCTGCTGAAGAAAAATTTGCAATATATCATCCAAAAGATATAGGAAGACAAGAAAAACAAAACGCTTTTTACGATACAATATGATTTTTTGGAGAATATTAGATAATAAATTGCACCCTGTACAAGAAGTAAGTAAATTAGGGTTTGAAGAATCAGAAGGGTTAAGAATCCCGGATGAATATTTAGATCAACAAGAATTTACAATTATGAGGACATGTCATGGTATAGGAGATTGGGGAATACTTTCAGCAATGCCTCGATTATTAAAACAAAAATACCCTAAATGTAAAGTTTATTTACCTTCAGTAGAATTATTAAAAAAATTATTTGGATCTTTGATTGATAATTGGTCAGCTTGGGAAGATCCTTTTCAAAATGTTGAAGTAGTATTTAAAAATAATCCTTATGTAGATGGATTTGTAGATGATATAAAAGGTGAAATATTTCATGATCATTATAGAATATATGATAATAATAATTCAGATATTCCTTTATTAGAACAAATGTTAAAATTTTGGCAATTTAATGAAGATGAATATAGTGATTCACAACCTGAACTTTATTTTTCTCAAGATGAAATTACACAAGGAGAAAAAATTATCAATACTTTTACATCAGGAGATTATGGTGTGTTTTTAGTATCTAATAGATATAATTATGAAGTTGATGAACTTATAATTGAAAAGTTAAAAGAAAATAACCTCCCTTATTTCTACTGGACAAAAGATCCCTTAAACCAAACTAAATTTGATTTTATTAACGGAGTCCTTAATTTAAGAAATATTGATTTAAGAATTCAACTATATATTAAGTCTAAAGCAAAAATAAATATAGGTAGTCAGGCAGGTATAAACCACTTAGTTGTAAGATATTCTGATGTTTATGAAATACAAAGACAATTTCCTCTAGCAGGAAATTATGTTAAAGGAGAAAATTATCTAAAAGACCCTGATAAACAACTTTTATTAAAAGGACTTCCAGATAAATGGGATTCCAAAACAACTACTACTTTAAGATATAAATCTGAATTAATAAATTTTTTTAGAAACCCTAAATATAAAAATAAAACAGTATTAGAAATAGGTTCTTCAAATGGTCATAGTACTAAAGTATTAAGTTATTTATTTAAATCAGTTACAGCTGTAGATATTTTAAAAGAACGACATATACATTCCCATGAAAATTATAATAAAAGTAATACAAATATTAATTATGTGGTAGCAGATGTTTATAATAATCCTTGGGATTTTGGCCATCATGATGTTGTGTTTATTGATTGTGTACATGATTACCAACATGTAAGGAGTGATATAGAAAATACTTTAAAAATATGTAATAAACCTATTATAATTTTTGATGATTATGGGTTATTTCCTGATATTAAAAAAGCAATAGATGAATACATAGAATCAGGTAAATTTGAAGTATTAACTTATTTAGGTCATCAAAAAGAAACAATTATCCCTAAAACCCAAAATAAAATATTAAAACACTTTGAAGGAATTATATGTCAAGTAAAATAGCAATATATACATCAATATTTGGAGGGTATGATGATCTTCCTAAAATATCTTTTAAACCTAAAAATTGTGATTTTTTATGTTTTACTGAAAATAATATTTCATCAACTGATTGGAATATTATTCAAAGTCCAATCATATATAAAGATCCTAATAGGAATGCAAAACGCTTTAAAGTATTACCTCATAAATATTTATCTGATTATGATTATAGTATTTGGATAGATGGTAATATGGATGTAGTAGGAGACGTTAATAAACTAATAGAGCAATATTTAGGGAATACAACAATAGCTTTTTATAGTCACAGTAATAATAAATTAGATCCCAGAAATTGTCCCTATGAAGAAGCGAATAAAATTTTAGAATTAGGTTCTATTAATATGCAAAGATGGCCAGAAAGAGGAACATTAAATTATAAAGATAACCCAAAAACAATAACAAAACAGATGCAACATTACCAATATTCTGGTTTTCCTCATAATAATGGATTAATAACGGGAATGGTAATACTACGTAAACATAACCATTTAGATTGTATAAAAGTTATGGAACAATGGTGGTCTGAAATAAGTTATAATAGTAAACGTGATCAATTAAGTTTTAATTATTCTGCTTGGAAACAAGACATTAAATTTAACTATATATCTGGTGATTCTAGAAATAACGAATATTTTTATAGAAGTACTAAACCCCATAAAGGAAAAAAATGAAAAATATAGTATTTATACCTTATATAAAAAGAAATAACTCATTAGGAGAATCAGGAGTAGCAAAACCTAGATGGGATACAGGTTATGATTATGGTATAGATTCTTGGAAAAAATGGTGTAAAAAACATAATTGTGAATTAATAATAATGGATGAATTAATGATTCCCGAAGAAGAAATGTTAATTACATGGCAAAGATGGAATGCATTAGAGATATTAGACCATAGTGATATAAAATATGATCAAGTTTTAATAGTAGATGCAGATAGTATTGTTCATCCTGATTGTCCTGACTTTTTTAAACTAACTAATAATAAATTCAGCTCCCAATTAACAGATGGTTGTTATGAATGGGTTAATAGAGCTATAAAAGGATACTCAACAACATTTTTTAATAAAAAACATTGTTTAAAACCTTATGAATTTTTCCAAACAGGCTTTGTTATTATTAATAAAAACCATAAAGATTTTTTTAAAAAAGTATTTGACTTTTACGATCTTAATAAAGAAAAGATAATTAAATCTTATGATATAATAAGAACAGGTAGTGATATAGCTCTTTTAAACTGTCTAAGAAAAGAATTTAATGTAGAATTAAATATATTACCTAAAGAGTTTAGTATAATGGATGTTACTAGAAAAAATTTATTATATTATGAACCTACTCAACAGTGGTGGGAAGATAGTTTAGAAAATTTATTTAATTCAGGTTGGGTATATCAATTCACTTCTATACCTCAAAATTCAATGGGTAGAGATAGAAAATATTGGATGGAAAGAATATATAAAGAATTATATAAATGAAAAAATATATAGTCACAGGAACAGATGGTTTTATAGGATCTAGATTAAAACAAAGATTAGAACAAGATGGTCATGAAGTTTATAATATTGAACAACATCATTGGCCAATGATCGAAGAGACTTTGGATCAACATATATGGAAATGTGATGGGATATTTCATGTAGGAGCAATTGCAGATACAACGCTTCAAGATCCAAATAAAATGCTTTATTACAATTACACATGCAGTAAAAAAATATTTGATTTAGCTAGGAAATTTAATAAAAAAGTCGTATATTCTAGCTCAGCTGCCGTTTATGGTACTGATGATAAACCAACAAATATATATGGTTGGTCAAAATTACTAGCAGAAGAGTATGGTGTAGCATTATTTGCAAAGAACGTAAATTTTGTAGCTTTAAGATATTTCAATGTATATGGACCAGGAGAATCACATAAAGGTAAAATGGCATCAGTAGCATATCAGGCTTGGAATGAGGAACATCTTGGAAACTTTAAATTGTTTCCTGGAAAACCAAAGAGAGATTTTGTGTATATAGATGATGTAGTAGATGCAAATATACATGCAATGGATAGTTGGGCTTATGGTGTATATGAAGTTGGTTCTGGAAAAGCTGAAACATTTGAAAATTTAATAGATGGTATGGGGATAAAATATACATACCATAATGAAGATAAAATACCAAGTTGGTATCAATTCTTTACTCAAGCAAATAAAGAAAAATTCATACCAGGTTGGCAACCTAAATATAATATATTAGAAGGTACTAAAAAATATAAAGAATATTTAAATGGTTAAAGTTTTAGTAATTGGAGATAGTTGTGTAGATAATTTTATATACTGTAATATTAATAGATTATGTCCTGAAGCCCCCGTACCAGTATTACAACCAATTAATACAATTACTAACCCCGGTATGGCAGGAAATGTTGCAAGAAATTTAATAGCATTAGGTGCTGAAGTAGAGTTAATCACTAATAAGACAAATATTCGTAAAACACGATACATAGATAATAAATCAGGTCAAATGATTATGAGATTAGATGAAAATGATAAGTGTGATGCTTATAGTGGAAATTCACATGAACCTGGATATGATGCTTTAGTAATATCTGATTATGATAAAGGATTTCTTACATATCATGATGTTAAGATGTTAGTAACTAATGCTGATTGTCCAACATTTATAGATACTAAAAAAAAACTAACTGAATTTGCTTATGAAGCTAATTTTATTAAAATTAATAAACCTGAATGGAATAATAATTCCCATTATGATGGTGATAACATAATAGTAACTGATGGTGAGAATGGAGCCACATACAGAGGTAAAAATTATTCTGTAAAGAATAAAGTAAAAGTTTCAAATGTCTCGGGAGCAGGAGATACTTTTTTAGCAGGATTAGTATATGAATATATAATTAATAATAATATTGAAAAAGCTATTAAATTTGCAAATAAATGCGCAAGTAAAGTTGTACAGGAAAGAGGAGTAACTACAGTATGAAGATATATGTTGATATAGATGAAACAATTTGTTTTTATAAGGATAAAAGAGAATATCCTAAAGCTAGCCCTAATTATAAAAACATAGAAAAAATAAATAAATTATATGATGAAGGTCATGAAATAATATATTGGACAGCTAGAGGAGGAATAACAAAAAAAGACTGGAGTAAACTAACAGCTGAACAGTTAGAATTATGGGGTTGTAGATATCATGAATTAAAAATGAATAATAAACCTCATTATGATTTATTAATTTGTGATAAAACAAAAAGAATAGAAGAAATATAATGAACAGTAAAATAAGAAAACATACACTACAGGCAATACCTTATAAGGGTGAAATTCATAAAAAAGCATGGGGCCATGAATTATGGATTATCAATAATGAACTTTACTGTGGGAAATTATTAGTTTTCAAAAAAAATAAATCTTTTTCAATGCACTACCATCTTCTAAAAGATGAAGCATGGTATATCTCTAAAGGTAAATTCTCATACAAGTATATTGATACTGAAACTGCTGAATTACATACAGTTGAAGTTACTGAAGGTGATTGTATTCATTTAATGCCAGGACAACCCCATCAAATGTTGGCTCTTGAAGAAGGGAGTTGTATATTTGAAGTATCAACTCAACATTTTGACTCTGATAGTTATAGAATCATTAAAGGGGATACACAACAATGAAAGTATGGACTAATGGATGTTTTGATGTATTGCATAGAGGGCATATTGAATTATTTAAATATGCGAAATCTTTAGGCACAAAGTTAATAGTAGGGATAGATTCTGATGAAAAAATAAGAAGAGAAAAGGGAGGTTCTAGACCTATTAACAATGCATATGATAGAAAATTTTTACTTAAGTCTATACAATATATAGATAAAGTTTATGTATTTGATAGTAAAGAAGGATTAGAATATAAAATAGAGGAAATATTACCAGATATTATGGTTATAGGATCTGATTGGAAAGGTAAAACTATAATAGGTGAACAATATGCAGATAAATTAGTATTTTTTAACAGAATAAAAGGATACTCAACAACAAACATATTGAAAAATGAAAATATGTAGAGAATTTAAAGGCGATAGACCTTGCAAGTATTATTGGATAGATAAATCTCATAATTGTAAGGACCCGAATAGTTCTTATTATAGTGAATATTCACATAGGATATTACTAATTAAATTAGATGCATTAGGAGATGTGATGAGAAGTACAGCTTTAGTTGAAGGTATTAAGAAAAAATACCCAAATTCACAATTAACTTGGTTAGTTAAAGAAAATGCAAAATTTTTTATTAAAAATAACCCTGATATTGATAGAATTATGATATATAACGATGAAAATTCTAGAATTTTACAATGTGAGAAATTTAATATCCTTATAAATTTAGATAAGGATGCAAAATCAACATCAATGGCTATGTTATTTAAATCTGATATTAAACGTGGTTACGGTTTACATGAAGATGGTTATCCTATTCCTTTAAATAAATCTGCTAAATATCATTATGACATTTGCTTAGATAATTATGATAAAAAAACAAAAAACAAAAAAAGTTACCAAGAATTAATTTATGAAATTGCTGAAATTAAATATAATAACCAAAAACCAACTTTATTCTTAGATAATAAAAAAGCTAAATCTTTTAAAGATGATTTTTTTAAAAAAAATAATATAAAAGAAAAAAATAAAATAATAATATTAAATACAGGATGTGGTCCCGTTTACCCCCATAAAAAATGGACTTATGACGGTTATAAAAATTTATTAAAAAACATAACTAAAAATAATAATATTAAAGTTATTTTAACTGGTGCTAAAACTGAATTAGAAAGAAATTCTAAACTATATAAAGAATTTCCTAATGTAATTAATACGACTAATAAATATTCAATAGAAGAATTTTGTAATCTTATTAATTTATCTGATATAGTAGTTACTGGAGATACAGTTGCTTTACATATAGCAATATCATTAAATAAAAATATAATTAGTTTTTTTGGTCCTACTCCACACCAAGAAGTTGATTTATTTGGCCTTGGGGAAAAATTTGTAAGAAAAGAATTAGATTGTTTAAATTGTTACGATCAATTTCCTTGCCCTTATAATGGAAAATGTATGAGTTTAATTAAACCAAAAGAAGTTTGGAATTCAATATCAAAATATATAAAATAAAAATATGAACATAGAGATAATTTTTGCAGAATTCGGTGATAGATCTAAAGCTAATCAAAAATGGAATAATAATATAGGTAGATTAGATCCAACTTATTCTCAAATTAAAAAATATATACCAGAAGCTAAAATAATTTGTTACACTGATGATCCTTCTATTGGTGAAGGGTATGATATAGAAGTTAAATTAATTAATTCAGATGATACACCATTTGATAAAAATTATAGAGAAGGTAGTGGAAAGTTAAAATGGGGGTATCATTGTTGTGATTATTACCAAGTCCAAGGTTTACTAGATTCTAAAGCAGACATTGCAATATCAATGGATTCTGATTTAATGTTCGTATCAGATGAAGTAAGAACTTTACTACCTATAATTAAAAAATTTGGAATTTGTTGTCCTCAGAATGAAAGACAGTTGGTTAAAATTGATGGTATTCATACTCGTGGAAATGATGGTGATTATCATATAGGTGAAGATGAATCAAGGGGTAATATATTAACTTATGACTTATGGTGGATTGGACTTAAAACAAATGATAAAAGAGGAAGAAAATGGTTACAAGAATTCCAAAGACTAATGAAAACAAACCCAAAACGTGGTCCTTTACAATTAAGCAGAGCTTCATGGAATACTAGTATATATCCATACTCAATGCCTATCCAGTGGGGGGTTGGAAGTGGCCATATTGGGTGTGGTAATGAAATAATTTTACACGTAGGGCATTTAAATGTCCAAGATCACTACTTAACAGAAAGAATATGAAAATTTATTGTATATTATTTGATACTTTTCCTAGACATCCAGAAATGGAAAGTCTATTTAGATCAAAAGACCTGCATTATGCAGATTATTTTACACAAACCTGTACAGTTACAACTCTAATTTCTATGTTCTCAGGAAAAACACCTTCTGAGATGAGATCTACAGGAATTGGCCATTCACATACTTATGCTTCATTATCTGATAAAGATAAAATAGAATGGAATAAAAAGATAGTATTCAATAAATTACCTAGTGATTGGAATGTACATCTACATGCAATGCCTCGAACTAGAGGAGATGATAATTCAATTCGTGATTGTTGGCCTATGTATACTAATCCAAATACTACTCCAGGTTTAAGAGATTGTAAATTATTACCAGATGATATATGTTCTAGAGAAAAAGATTTTAAATTTTATGATTATAAAGAAGGAGATGATGAAAAAAACTTTATCAAAAAAATGCAAGATCTACCTAAAGATGAAAATAATCTTATAGTTTTAAAGTATAATCATTATCATGATATGGAAAGAGGTAAACATGACGATGTTTTTAAAATTTTTAAAGATATTATAAATACTATTGATTTTAAAGAAGAAAATTCTCTTTTTTGGGTATTTGCGGATCATGGAGAACCTGAAGGCATAGATGAATTACATTCACCACCCGATTCTTTTATGAGTTGGGTTAGTGTTACAGATAACATAACAAATAAAAAAATAACTAAAAGTAAAATAGCAGCAGTAGATTTTAATAATACTGTTTTAAATCGTGTTTATGGTAATTTAAATTTACCTAATGATATATTATCTCCTGTTGATATGTCTAGAATTTATGTTACTGAAGATAGTAGAGGAAGAATAAACGAATATCATTGTACTACTGTTTCAGCTATAAAATGCATTGATGATCAGAATTTAATACAATTTGTTCATCATTCCCCCTATGCTCATTTAGGTAGATATACTAATGAAAAATCTAGAACTATAAAGTATAACTATAATAAAGTAGGTACATCAGGTTATATGAAAGTAACTAATAGAAGTTTTAATGAAATTGAAAATAATGAAGAGTTAATAAACCATTTAAAAAATGGTATTTGGAGTTGGTATTTTAAATAAAAATTATGAAAACAATTTACGTAGGAATGAGTGCGGATTTAATACATCCAGGACATATGAATATATTAAAAGAAGCCAACAAATATGGAAAATTAACAGTAGGTCTTCTTACAGATAAAGCTATAGCAAGTTATAAAAGGTTACCTGCTTTAACATATGAACAAAGAAAAGAAGTAGTTGAAAGTATAAAATATGTTAATCACGTTGTACCTCAAGATACTTTAGATTATACTAATAATTTAAATAAATATAAACCAAATTATGTTTTACATGGTGATGATTGGAAATATGGTGTTCAAAAAAATGTAAGACAAAAGGTAATAGATACTCTATCTAAGTGGGGAGGTAAATTAATAGAAGTACCTTATACTAAAGGTATATCATCAACTCAGTTACATGATTCTTTAAAAGAAATAGGCACTACACCTGAAATAAGACAAAAGAAATTAAGAAGATTAATAGAAAATAAACCTATAGTAAGAATCTTAGAAGCACATAATGGATTGACAGGTATTATTGCAGAAAATGTATCTTATGAAAATAATGAATTTGATGGTATATGGATGTCAAGCTTAACAGACTCTACAGCTAAAGGAAAACCGGATATAGAATTAATAGATAGATATGGTACATTAAATGATGTATTAGAAGTAACAACTAAACCTATTATATTAGATGGTGATACAGGAGGTAAACCTGAACATTTTGCTTTCACAGTAAAAACATTAGAAAGATTAGGTGTATCAGCTATTATTATAGAAGATAAAGTAGGACTTAAAAAGAATTCATTATTTGGTACTGATGTAAAACAAAAACAAGACTCAATTGAAGGATTTTCTAAAAAAATAAAGGTAGGTAAATCTTCATTAGTAGGAGATGATTTTATGATTATTGCTAGAATTGAGAGTTTAATATTAAAAGCTGGAATAGTAAATGCTTTAGTAAGGGCCGAAGCTTATATAGAATCAGGTGTAGATGGTATTATGATTCATAGTAAAGAAGAATCACCAAACGAAATATTCGAATTTCTTGAAGGATATAATTTATTTGAAAAAAAAGTACCTGTAATAGTTGTCCCCTCATCTTATAATAGTGTAACAGAAGATGTATTAATTAAAAAAGGCGCAAATGTTATTATATATGCTAACCATTTATTAAGAAGTGCATACCCAGCTATGATTAATACAGCTAAATCTATCCTTAAACATAAAAGAAGTAAAGAAGCTTGTAATGATTATTGTATGAGTATAAAAGAAATACTAAATCTAATACCAGGTACTAAATGATAAATAACTTATTTGAAAAATTAACAAACGAAGGTTATAATTTCTTTACAGGAGTCCCTGACAGTGCATTAAAACCATTTCAAAATTCTATATTAGAATCAAACTTTGAACATGTTATAGCTACAAATGAAGGACAAGCAGTAGGAATAGCTTTTGGGGCTGAAATAACTGGTAAAAAATCTTGTGTATATTTGCAAAATTCAGGTTTAGGAAATACTATAAATCCCTTAACAAGTTTATGTATGCCTTTTAAAATAGAACCTTTATTAATAATAGGTCATAGACATACTCTTGAACAACATAAAATTATGGGTGAAGCAGATGAAAAAATTCTACAAACTATAGGATATAAAAATTACATTATAATAAAAGGAGAAAATAATGTTAAGTAGAAAAGAAGCTATCCATAAAATATTCAAAACCCATGGAACAGATTCATTATATATAACAAATACTGGTTATATATCACGCGCAGTTTATAATGAATTCCCGTCATTTCCTAACATATTATACATGCAAGGAAGTATGGGTATAGCTCCATGTATAGGATTAGGTATCGCATTAAATACAAGAAAAAACGTAATTATATTGAGTGGAGATGGTGCATTATTAATGCATTTAGGAATTACACATACGATAAGAGATTATAATTTATCTAACTTATTTGTGTATGTTTTAGATAATGGATGTCATGAATCTGTAGGAGCATATGAATGTTCTAAACTAGAAAATACGTATCCCGGTATTAATAAAATATATAAAATATCTAATGATGGTAAATTACCTAGAGTAGGGATTAAATCAATAGAAAATAAAAAACGTTTTATGTCATGTCTTTAGTTGTTTGTTCACCATCTACTCAAAATTTTTTAAAAGGGGAAAAATTCATAGTCAATAATCCTCCTACTAAAGATATATTATCACTACAAAAATCATTTAATGATGTTATAGCTGTGGGGGGAGGGGCCGTAATTGATACTGCTAAAATTTTATCAAAAAATCCTATAATATGTTATCCAACAACGGCAGCAGGGGCAACAGCAACTTCTCATTCTGTATATTGGGACGGTGATATTAAAAAAAATTTTCATTCTTATATACCTAAAGAAGTTATATTTGAGTTTAAATTTATAAAATCTTTATCTAAAGATATGTTACTATATACTAAATATGATGCTATAAGTCATTGTTTAGACGTAATGTGGTCAAAAGATTTTAATAAAATAGATAAAATTGAAGTAGAAAATACACTAAAAAAATTAACAAACCCAAACATAAAACCAATAGATATAATTAAATTAGGACATAAAGCAGGCACTTTTATTCAAAAAGTTCCTACTACTATATTACATGCATTATCATACCCTATAACAGGTAAATACGGTATATCTCATGGAAAAGCTTTAGGATTTTTAATTCCTCCTTTATGTGAATTATTTAATCAAAAAATAAATATAAAAAAATACAATATTTCTTTGGATATAGACATAAATTTCATTATAAATGAAGCACAAACTTATCCTAAGTTTTTTAACACATTAAAAAAAATAAATTTAAACCAATTAAAAAAATTATTAAAATATGAAAACACTAAAAGAACTAACAATAAAGTATGATGTAGATGCTTTAGGATTAGGCTATACTGATTATTATGAAGAATTATTTAAAGATATAAGAGGAGATGTAACTAAGATTTTAGAAATTGGAGTTGAAACTGGGAGATCTCATAGATTATGGTTAGAATATTTCTATAACGCAAATGTATATGGATTTGATATTTTTAAGTCTGGAGTCGATGAACTTAATAGACTACAGAAAAATAACCCCTATCTAGATAGATCAGTTATGTTTGAAGGTAATCAGGAAAATGTTGATGATTTAGAAAGATTTTTATCACTACATGGAGGTGATTTTGATATTATTATAGATGATGGTGGTCATACAATGAAACAACAACAAGTATCATTAGGAGTACTATTTGATGCAGTTAAACCTGGAGGGCATTATATAATAGAAGACTTACATTCTTGTAGTGGAGAATGGCCAACATTATATGGATACCAAGTTATAAATGAAGGAGACACACTAACAACAGATTTACTTAAAAGTATAGAAAATAAAGATGATTCTATAACAGAAACTAATTATTTAACTAAAGATGTATTAGATAATATTAAAAATAACATAGAAAGTTGTAAAATAGAAATCGGAAAAGATGTTTACACAAATCCCAAAAATTACACTTACAGATGGCCAACTATGTTATCATTTATAAAAAAGAAATAAAATGAGTAAAGTAGCAGTTATCGTTGAAACTAGAAAACACAAAGCTTTAGAATTTGTTTTAAATAATGTTATGAGTAATTTGTCAGGTGAATGGAACTTGCAGATATTTCATGGAACTAATAATATAAAATATATTCAAAATATTATAAATAATAATTCTTTATTATCTTCTATTAAAGATAAAATAACATTAACTAATCTCAATATAAAAGAAGTAACACAAGAAGATTCTAGCAAAATAATGTTATCTGAATCATTTTGGGAATCTATAATAAACGAAACAGTATTATATTTTGAGTGTGATTCTTTATTATGTCCAAATTCAAAATATAAAGTAGATGATTTTATACATTTTGATTATATAGGTGGTTATTGGGGAAATAGTTTATATAGTTTAGATGAAAATTACCCAGTTGTTATGAATGGGGGGATCTCTATTAGAAAAAAAAGTTTTATGCTAAATATTATAAAAAATGAATGGAAAACTTATATTGAAAAAGGAGGTAATCCTTGTGAAGATTATTTTGTAAGCCATTGTGTAAAAAATAAACCAACAACTAGACAAGTTTTAGCTTTTTCTATAGATTGTGGGTATATTTTACCTTTAGATATGGAAACCCCTTTTGCCCTGCATAAACCGTGGGGGGTAAATCCTAAAAAGGGACATGGTGTAGCATATGAAGGTTTAAAATCAGTATGTAAAGAAATAGAACAATTAAAAATATTACAAGAAGAAGATGTATAAACCAGGAGAATCAATAAGATTAAAAAATATTAAAAAAGAAGGTTTTAACCCAAAAACAATATTAGATATAGGAGCCCATACAGGACAATTTTATGGGTGGGCAAAAAATGTATGGCCTAATGCTTTTATTTGGATGGTAGAAGCTAATGATTGTCATGAAATAGCTTTAAAAAATATAGTAAATAATTCGAATGATAAATATACTATAGCTACCTTAGGAGACTCTGAACGTGATGTTACTTTTTATACAAGAAGTGACAAACCACATACACAAGGAGCTTCTTATTATAAAGAAGCTAATTATTGGGACATACCACAATTAGTGATGGAAATACCAAAAACATTACAACCATTAGATGATTTATTTTCAAATGATTCACATTTTGATCTAATAAAAATAGATACCCAAGGTTCTGAACTAGATATAATAACAGGAGGAAAAGATATATGTAAAAAGGCAGATTATTTACTTTTAGAAGTAGCCTTAACAGAATACAATGAAAAAGCACCACTTAAAAATGAAGTAATGCAATTTATGAAAAATTTGGGTTTTGAAGATCTTATGGTTATAGGAGAGCATATAGATCATGAAGGAAATTTTGTACAAGAAGATATAGTATTTAAAAATTTAAATATAAAATAATGAAGAAAACATTTTTAAACTTAGGTAAACAACCAATCGCAAATGGATTTTTACATAAAGAACAAATAAAGGATGAATACTATTTTCATCTAAAAATGGCATTTGATAAAGAAACAGCATTAGTAACTCAAGTAAATTATGTAGATGCTGATTTAATGTTTAATGATGACTATGCTTATAGAGGTTCAATGTCCAAAACAATGGTAGAACATTTTAAAACGTTTAGTAAAACAATATCTTCTGATAAGAATATACTAGAAATAGGTAGTAATGATGGTGTTTTTTTAAAGAATTTTAGTTCTAAAAAAGCAATAGCTGTAGAACCATGTAGTAATTTTGCTAAAGAAACTCAAGATATGGGTTATACTACATATCCTTTATTTTGGGATGTATCTTTATCTAAAAAAATAGTAAAAGAAAAAGGCAAACAAGATATAGTTTTTGCTGCTAATTGTATTTGTCATATCCCCGATTTAGACTCAGTATTTAAAGCTGTAGAATATGTTTTAAATGAAGACGGTACATTTATATTTGAAGATCCTTCTTTAGCAGGAATGATAAATAATAATTCTTATGATCAAATATACGATGAACATCCTCATATATTCTCAGTAATAGCATTAGATAACATTCTTAAAAGAAACGGTTTACAAGTTGTAAAAGTTGAAAATTTAAAAGTACATGGAGGATCTAATAGAGTATATGCTAAAAGAATAGGTTCTGAAGTACATGATTCCGTATACCAAAATAAAGAATACGAAAAAGTATTAGGATTGAATAAATTTAAAACATTTAAAAGATTTGCAAAAAGAGTTAAACAATCTAAAAAAGATTTAAGACGAATTTTAAAAAAATGTAAAAAATTAAATAAAAAAGTTATTAGTTATGGAGCTACATCTAAATCAACTACAATATTTAATTATTGTAATATAGGTCCTGATTTAATAGATTATATTACAGATACTACACCTGAAAAACAAGGTAAATTATCCCCTGGGGTACATATTCCTATAATTAGTCCTGAAGAAGGTTTTAATGACAGTGTAGATTATGCTTATTTAGGAGCATGGAATTTTATAAATGAAATTAAGTTAAAAGAACATAAATATATAGATAGAGGTGGAAAATTTATAACACATGTTCCTATAGTAAAAATTGATTAAATGGATTATAGTTTTATTAATATACAATATAATGAAGATGATAGGGCTCAAAGATGTTTAAATATATTTGAAAATTTAGGGCCTGGTCAAATAAATGTTTCTTATGTTAATTCTACTAAACACGTAGTAGCATGGCATAAACATAACATACAAATTGATTATTGGTTTTGTATAAAAGGATCTTTTAAAGTAGGTTTAGCTACTCATGAAGAAGGTGCTAAATTTGAATATTTATCTGATAAAAACCCTAGAGTATTAAAAATACCCCAAGGTATATATCATGGTTATAAAGCATTAGAACCAGACTCAATATTATTATATTTCCTAACAGAAAAATATAATCCTAAAGATGAATATAGAGCAAAAATAGGTGAATTCAAAGAAAAATGGGAAGTAGAAAACAAATAAAATTAAGTGACGTAAAGTTTTTTAATACTAGAACTATGGTTGAACCCGATGGTAACCTTGTTCCCATAGAATCTAACTATGATGTTCCTTTTCCTATTAGAAGAATATTTTATGTATATGGAGTAAAGAATCAAAATGATAGAGGTAAACATGCCCACTATAAAACTAAACAAGTTTTAATATGTATACACGGAAAAGTTGAAGTTTTAGTTAATGATGGTTATAGTGAACAAAAATACTTATTAGAATCACCTCAACAAGCTTTGTATATACCTGAAATGATTTGGGATGAACAAGTTTATTTGACACCAGATACTGTTTTATTAGTCCTATCAAACATGAAGTATAATCCTGATGATTATATACATAATTTTGAAAAATTTAAAAAATTAAAAATAAATAAATAATGAGTAAATGTACAATTCAACATATTTCAATAGATAATTTTATACCTTCTAAAGCCCTAGCTAGAGCAGCAGCTGAAAGTTTTAATCAAGTACAAGATTGGGTAAAATATAATGCAGAAGATAATCAAATACAATATTGTTCAAGATTAGGCAGAGAAAACTTACCTACTCCTGCCTTATTATGTTTAAATCATATAGCTACACATTTTGATCCTAATGCAGCTTTTAGTGGTTTAACTACTAATGCTTTTCCAGATTTAGGCCATTATGGAGGAGGAATGATGTTAACACCAAATTCTAATAACGAAGGTGGTTACTTAGGTATGCATGTAGATGCAGAAGTTCATGGTTTACATCCAGATTGGAGAAGAGAATATAGCGCTATACTTTGTTTATCAGAAGAATACGATTCATCTTTTGATGTTAGATTACATGATGGAGAAAATCATACTAGAATACCTTATAAATTTAATACATTAAATGTGTTTAAATGTAGTGAAAATTCTTGGCATGGGTTTCCTGAAATAACTAAAGGAATGAATAGAAAAACAGTGGGTCTTATGTATTGGTCTAAAATAGCAGAAGAAGATAAGAAAAAAGAAAAAGTTAAAGCAAAATTTAACAATACATTAAAATTTTAATGAAAACTATTCTAATATCAGGAGGTAAAGGAAATTTAGCCACAGAAATTCTTAATGCTAATAAAGAACATAACATTTTTGCTATATCTAAAAGTAAATTAAATGTATGTAATATAAATCAATTAGATAAAGTAGTAAAAAAGATAAAACCAGATATTTTTATTCATACAGCTGCTTTAACTAGACCTATGATTAAACATATTAATTCACCTGATAGTAGTATTAAAAATAACATCATAGGAACTTCAAATGTAGTTTTAACTTGTATGAAGTATAATATTAAATTAATTTATATATCTACAGATTATGTATATCCATGTGTAGAAGGTAATTACAATGAAAATAGTGCTTTATTTCCTGTAAATGAATATGCTTGGTCAAAATTAGGAGGTGAATGTGCTGTTAAATTATATAAAAATTCTTTAATATTAAGAATGGCTTTATGTCAGAAACCATTTCCACATCCTAAGGCTTTAGTAGATATTAAAAAATCTTATCTTTATATGGATAAAGCAGCTAATATAATATTAAAACTTATTAATGAAAAAGGAATAATTAATATAGGAGGAGAAACTATGTCCCCCTTTGAATTTGCAAAACAAGATAACCCAAATGTGGGAAAAATATATTTAAGTGAAGTAAAAGATGTTAAAATGGGAAAAGATGCATCTATGAATATTAAAAAATTAAAAAAAATACTTAATGATTAATTTATTTAATATAGAAAATTATAAAATAGATACAAGTAAATTTAACCATATATTACATGATAATTGTGTTATAGAATTTGAAAACACAATAGCAGATTATGTTGGAGCAAAGTACGCTTGTGGGGTAAGTAGTGCTACTAATGCTATATATTTAGCTATGAATTATCACTCTGATAAACATACTATTACAATACCATCAATGATCCCTCCTGTAGTAGCAAATGCTATATTAACATCAGGTAATAAATTAAAATTTAAAGATGATATAGATTGGATAGGAGATTCTTATATACTGCACCACTTTAACGACTATAAGATAATTGATTCAGCTCAAAAATTAGAAAAAAATCAATTTAAAAAAGAAGCTAATGATAATGATTTAATGATATTTAGTTTTTACCCTACAAAACCCGTAGGAAGTATAGATGGAGGTATGGTAGTAAGTAATGATAAAGAAAAAATTGATTGGTTTAGAAGAGCAACTTTAAATGGAATGGGATTTGCTAATAATAATTGGGAAAGAGTTATTAAATTTCCAGGATGGAAAATGTATTTAAATAGTATTCAAGCTTACGTTGCTAATAAAAATTTTAAAAAATATTCTAAAAAATTAGATAAATTAAAGGCAATTAAAAAATATTATAATGATGAATTTAATTATAATAATACTAGCAATCATTTATATAGAATAAAAGTAAAAAACAATAAAGAAGTACTTAAAAAGCTAAAAGAAAAAGGTATTACAACAGGAATACATTATAAATGTCTTCATAACCACCCTGTATACAAGTACATGTTAAATAAAGATGAGTTTAATAAATCAAAACTAGAAGAACAACAAACATTAAGTATACCTTTTCATGAAAATCTCACTATTAAAGAAATAAATAAAATAGTAACTAATATAAAAAAATGGAAGATATAAATTTTGTAAACATGTATAGATATCAAGCCATTGAAAAGGTTGTATATCAAAAAGTAAAAGAATGGAAACCTAAAACTATAGTAGAATTAGGACATGGATCGGGTGCTTTAACAGTTGCAATGGGACTTGCTTTAAAAGAAATAGATATAAAAGGTAAAATATATAGTTATGATATTAATGGAACTTCTCATTACACTTTAGGCCCAATGTCAGAATCTGCTTTATCTAACATAGAAAAAAGAAAACTATCAGATATAGTTGAGTTTACAAAAGGTAGTGCATTTGATTTATTAAACTCATCTTTATTTAACATGTACTTGTATACAGGATGGTTATGAAGACATTTATAATGTATTCCTGTTGTGATACCTTTTTCTTGTAGCTTTTTAAGTACTTCTTTATTGTTTTTTACTTTTATTCTATATCAATGATTGCTAGTATTATTATAA
>CAACVF010000096.1_pt1 | contig 18337 bp, 25 predicted proteins | sample 2381781 | NCBI WGS metagenome assembly CAACVF01 (sample SAMEA5211967, study PRJEB30684) | marine metagenome | biome: Marine; feature: Epipelagic; material: Water | collected 2015-10-15 | depth 60 m | reverse complement strand
AGATTAGAGTTAGTAAAACGAAATGCTATATGATAAACCATCTAAAACAATATATAGGTTGGTATGTTATGGTACCTTCAATATATTTGGCTATAGCTGGAGAGTCTGAGATATGGCTTGTAATCTTTGTTGTACTTCTTAAAATGCCACCATTTGATCTTGTAGGTAGATATGAGAATTGGCTATCAAGAAAGATGAAAGTAGAAGAAAGAGGAGAAAAGTTAAAAGCTAATTTAACAAAAAAACCTAAATGGGTAAGAACATTATATGTTGTATTTGTTATTATATTAGTTATTTTGTGGGTGTTATTTGCACCTGAATGTCAATTATGTTAAATTAAAATAAATTAAAAGTTATGAGTAAATATACATCAACAAAAATATTTGACGGGTTTAGTTGTGTTTTTCGTCAATGGAAAGCAGATACTACACACTGTAAATTTTTACACGGATATGGAGTATCATTTAAAGTATGGTTCGAAGGTGAACTAGATGATAGAAATTGGGTATGGGACTTTGGTGGAATGAAAAGAGCTAAAGGAAAAATAGATGATAAATCTCCTAAAGAATGGATGGACTATATGTTTGATCATACTTTTTTAGTAGCTGAAGATGATCCTTATGTAGAATCATTTATGAAAATGGATGAGATGGGCGTTGCCCAAGTAAGAGTAATTCCAGCTACAGGAGCAGAACGTTTTGCTCAATTTATTTTTGAAAAATTAGATCCATTTATTAAAGAAGAAACAGAAGGTAGAGTAAAAATTACAAAAGTTGAATTCAGAGAACATGGTAAAAATTCTGCTATATATGAAGCTGCTTCTTCAAATGAAAAATTAGAAACTATTTTAAGTAGTCTTAAAGATCTATAATGAAAGTTAGCCACGAGGTACCAAAATGTTTACTAAATAATAGTCGTGAATTTAATGATTATGATTATTGTTTACCTCATCTTTTAGATGAAGATGAACAATATAAAGAGTTTTTTTATAAATCTAAAAGACAAGGTCGTTATATTATTATGGATAATTCACTTCATGAACTAGGTAAAGCCTATAACCATGAGAGATTATTACATTGGATAACTGAATTAGAACCAGATGAATTTATTGTACCAGATGTTTGGATGAAACAAGCCCAAACATGTGCTCAAGCAAAATATTGGAGACAATTTAAATATCCTAAAAAAACAAAAATAGTAGCTGTGGTACAAGGTGAAGATAAAATTAAAGCACATTTATGTGCTGGTTTAATTAAAGATTTGGGATATGATAAACTTTGTATATCTTATGGTGCAGATTGGTATGGTGATACCCCTTTAAATAAAGCTATAGGTAGAATAAATTTTGTAAAAGAATTATTAGAAGATAAAAGATATAAAGATATTAAATTCCATTTATTAGGTTGTGCAGTACCTCAAGAGTTTGGTTGGTATAGAAATGAACCCCAAATTGAATCAATAGATACTTCAAGCCCTATTATGGCTGCTTTAGAAAATATTACCTATACTCTAAGTGGTTTATTAGAAAAACCAAAAGCAAACATGAATACCCATTTTAATATTAATGGTAAAGAAGTAGATTACCCCTTAGTACTAAAAAATGTAAGAAGATTTAGAAAAATTAATGGATTAGCCTATATCCACAACATACCTGGCAAAAATTAAAATAGATTAAAAATGAAAAAAAATGTCGTAGTATCCTTATCTGGAGGGATGGATTCCTCAACTTTATTACTTAGATGTTTATCTGAGTATGATAATGTAACAGCTTTATCTTTTGATTATGGTCAAAAACATAGAGTAGAACTTGAAAGAGCCCAATCATTAGTAGAATATTTAAATGCTAATGGGTATTTTATTAAGTATCAAATAATTAAACTAGATGGTTTAGTTAATTTATTAAATTCTAATCTTGTAGAAGGTGGAGATGATGTACCAGAAGGTCATTATGAGGAAGATAATATGAAAGCTACAGTGGTACCTAATAGAAATAAAATATTTGCATCATTAGTACAGGCAGTTGCTTTATCTGAGGCCAATGCAAATGGTTTAAAAACTGATATAGCTTTAGGTATTCATGCTGGTGACCATGCTATCTATCCTGATTGTAGACAAGAATTTAGAGATGCAGATGATGCAGCTTTCAGAATAGGAAATTGGGAAGCAGATCAAGTAGGTTATTTTACACCTTATTTAGACACTGATAAATTGGGAATTTTAAAAGATGGGCAAAAACTTATTGAAAAACTTGAAATTGAATTTAATGAAGTCTATAAAAGAACAAACACATCCTATAAACCCTTCCCTTCAGGAAACTCGGATTACAAATCGGCTTCAAGTGTTGAAAGAATTGAAGCGTTTATTAATCTTGGTATTGATGATCCCGTTCAATATGAGGATGAAAATGGACCAGTTGATTACCAAGTTGCGAAAGCACATGTTGAAAGATTATTAGAAGAACATGTTGTAGTAAAAGGAAATATATAATATTTATGGGTTTAAAAATCATAATAATTAAATGAGAAAATTACTAGTTTTAATAAGTTTTATTGCAACAACAACGTTATTAAGTTCACAATCTAATTCACCATCCTTATATGGGTTATGGGTAAATTTAGATAAAGAATTATTAACTATACAACCTAACATGACTTTTGTTAGACAAACTGCTACTAATCCCTCTACTATAATATCTAGGGGTAAATTAGAAGTTGTAAATGATAAACTTTATGTAGTAAGAACCGATACAGGTGAAACTTATACATTAAAATATCATATTGGTGCCAACACATTCGTAGTAACTAAACCTGGAACAGAAGAAAGGGTTTGGTTATTCGAAAGATTGAATTAAAAATTGCGGGGTGGAGCAGCAGGTAGCTCGCTGGGCTCATAACCCAGAGGTCGGAGGTTCAAGTCCTCCCCCCGCCACTATTTTATTTTAAACGAACTTCCTTTAATATTTATAGATATAAACCTTGTATTAGATGGCTACATTAACTGGAAGAACAATAAGATCAACTTACGATCAACTTATTCAATTAGAAGATCAATCCTTTCAGGATGGATTAGGAACAGCTTCATTAAGTGGTTCTTATGAATTAACGGGTTCCCAACACATAAGTGGAACTTTAAATATAACAGGAGGATTAGTAGTAAATGGGACTGCATCTATTGGTTATTTAGAAACTACATATGAAACCTCATCTATTATTTATACTTCAGGTTCAACAAAATTTGGAGATGATACTTCAGATACACATGAAATTACAGGAAGTTTAACCATTTCGGGTTCTGCTTTTAGTACAAATTGGAGTGGGTCATTTACTGGTTCATTTATTGGTTTAGCAGATTCCGCATCTAATTCTACAAGAGCAGTTACTGCTTCACAGGCAGATAGAGCTACAACATCTTCACTTGCTAATAAAGCTTCTAATTTACAAGTAGTTGCAGAAAATTCAAGTGCAGCTGCTCATTATATTCTTTTTGGCCCTAATACATCAGGAGAATCTGACGTTAATGCTGATGGTAGTTTAAATTATGTACCTAATACTGAAACTTTAACAGTTACTAAAGTAATAGGTCAATTAGAAGGAACAGCATCAAATGCTGATACAGCGTCTGTATTATTAGGTTCCGTAATTTCAGCTTCTCATTGTGAAACTGCCTCATTAGCAATTTCAACATCAGTAGTTAATGTTACTTCAACTTCATTTGCAGCTGGTGGTAGTGGTCCGTTTACAGGTTCATTCTCATCAAGCCTACCTTCATTATTATCTGGTTCTTTTACAGGTTCGTTTACTGGCTCATTAGGTGCTAATACATCAGTTGTTAATTTATCACAAACAGGATCTAACATTATTTCTGGGTCATTGACAATAACCGGAAGTTCAACTTTAGCAGTAAGAGTAACTGGTAGTACTGCTTTAACTGGTAGTTTATTACAAAGTGGTAGTACCGCTTTAACTGGTAGTTTATTACAAAGTGGTACCATAGCATTAACAGGAAGCTTACTACAAAAAGGCAACACACAAATTTCAGGTTCTACTCTTTTATCAGGTTCACTACTTTTAACAGGTAGTAGTACCCTAGCATTAAGAATTAGTGGTAGTACGGCACTAACGGGAAGTCTCCTACAAAGTGGTAGTACATCACTAACAGGAAGCCTATTACAAAGTGGTACTATTGCATTAACAGGAAGTTTATTACAAAAAGGTAGTACACAAACTACTGGATCTAATATTATATCTGGATCATTATTAATAACAGGTAGTTCTGCAATAGGACTTAGAATGTCTGGTAGTACAGCTTTAACAGGTAGTATTTTCCAAACAGGGTCACTTAATGTAACGGGTAGTACTAATATATCTGGAGCTTTAACAGTAGGAACTATTAATACAGGGCAAGGTGCTACAGAGGTTTATTTAATGAACCAAGGTGTACAAACGGGAGATAGTGTAAGGTTTAATGGATTAGGAGTTGGAACGGCAGCTTCAGGAGTAGCAGGAGCCATATTAGCTACAAATGATATAGTTGCATTTGCTTCTTCAGATGAAAGATTAAAAGAAAACTTAGAACCAATTGGAAGTGCTACAGAAAAAGTAGGACAATTAACTGGTTATACCTTTGATTGGATCCCAATGGAAGGAATCCACGTACATTCAGGACATGACGTTGGAATTATTGCTCAAGAAGTAGAAAAGGTACTTCCTGAAGTAGTAGAAACTCGAGAAAATGGTTATAAAGCTGTGAAATATGAAAAACTTACGGCATTACTTATACAAGCTGTTAATGAACAACAACAAACCATTGAACAATTAACAAATCGTATTTCTAATTTAGAAAACACATTATAAATTTGGTTGTTTAAGATAGTTATATTATATTGGGACTAATATTAGTCCAAGTGACAGTAAAACCACTATAAAAAATTGGCATATGCTTAAAAGAATTGACGATTATACAAAACGTCTTCCCGTATTAGAATTATATACCGCAGTGCAATCAGAAGGATCCAGGCAAGGATACCCTACTATTGTAGTTAGAACAACAGGTTGTACACATAGATGTTACTTTGGAGAAGGTGGGTGGTGTGATAGTTGGTATACATCAATACATCCTGAGAAAGGAAAATATAATTTTCAAGACATTATTGATATGTACAATAAACATCCTCATATAAAAGAGATGATGTTAACAGGAGGGTCACCAACAATGCATCCTGCTTTAGTAAACGAATTAACACACCTAGCAAATGAACGAGATATCTTTATTACTATCGAAACTGAGGGGTCACACTTCCTTCCTACTGACTTTCCTATTGGCCTCCTTAGTATTAGCCCTAAATTCAGTAATTCAATTCCTGTTATGGGTGCCACAACTCCTCAAGGAGCTATTGTGGATCAAAAAATGATTGATAGACATAATAAGCATAGATTAAATAAAGATGCTATAAAAAAGTCTATTAAATATCATGATGATTATCATATTAAACCTGTATTAGATAAAGATTTAACTATGGTAAATGAAGTAGAAGAATTTATTAAAGATTTAGACATTCCAGATCATAAAATTTGGGCCATGCCCGCAGGTGATGATAGAGAATCATTATTTGAAAGCTATGGACCCGTAATGAATTTTGTAAGAGATAGAGGTTGGAGATATACAGGTAGATCTCATATAATGGCTTTTAATACAGAAAGAGAAGTTTAATGGGGTATAAAAAGTATTATAGTTTTTTATCTAAGGAACATTTAGATATAGTTACTAAAGAAGTTAATAATATATTTACTTCACCTTCTTCTACTTATAGAACTAATATAACACATTGGCCTTCTAATATAGTTCATGATAGTAAGGCAGTTTTAATCTATGATTTAACTTCTAGTAATAGTATATCTTATAATTTAATTTTAAAAACTTGCCAAGAAAAATTAAATAAAACTCCTCTATATATAATGGTTTATTATTGGACCATAGGTAGTTATATTCCTTGGCATAATGATGATAATTTTGATAGTGCAGGTACTTTATATTTAAATGAAAATTGGGATTTAAATTGGGGGGGTTTATATAATTGTATTAACCAAGAAAAAATAGAAATCATCCCCCCAGAATATAATCTTTTAGTAGAACAATTTGATAAAATGTTCCATAGTACTACTCCTTTATCTTCTTTAGCTCCCTTTAGAGTTACAATACAAATATTTTTTAAAAAAGATTAAATATGATTATTACAGGAAAAATCCCTCCATCAGATGCTAATTGGATTGAAAATTCTTTCATAAATACTTCAGTACCTTTTATTTGGGTAGATAATGTCTTAGGTGATATTGCGACTTATAGACCAGGAGCTATGCATACTATATTTGATAAGTATGAAGATAAACCAAGCCCACTTTTTGAACATATTAATCCTATATTTCAAAATATATTTAAAAAACATTCATTAAATTTTGATAAATACTTAAGAATTAGATATTTTCACCAACCTGATGTAAAAGTAGAAGAAAGTTATAAAAATGATCCTTTACACACAGATTTAGGAGAAGAAAATTTAAGTTTAGTTTACTATTTAAATGAAGCTGGAGGAGGAACTGCAATTTTTGCTGAAGATATACATTATAATATTTTACATAAACAGGGGAATTATGTAATTTTTGATGGGCTTTTACCTCATGCTGGAATTTTATCCCAAAATAATACTACTAGGTCTGTAATTAATGTAAATTTTGTAGTAAAATGATGAATACTAATATAATTCAATTATTTTCAATTCCTTTATTTGTTACTACTATTCCTAATAGTTTAGCAACTGTAATTCCATATTTTGATTCTCAGGAAATGGATGTGGATAATCCCAATAAAGAAGGTGTACAAAATTTTGGAAATAAATCTAAAAATACATATATTTTAGAAGAACCTGAATGTAAAGATTTAAAACATTTTCTTTTAGATAATATTCAAAACTATAGTCATGAAATTTTAGGAACTCTTAAATTAGAATACAAATTTAATCAATCTTGGATAAGTCATAAACATCCAAATCAACACCATCTTGAACATACCCATCCTAATAGCTATATTTCTGGGGTTTTATTTTTTGGAGATAAAGAAGATTCAACATCCAGTATAAACTTTCATTCTCCACTACGTAATTCTAATTATCAGTTTTATGTAGCCAAAGATCCAGATCAAAGCATAAATAGTAAATATAATTATGATACATATTCATACAATTATAATCCTGGATCTTTATTACTATTTCCATCTTGGTTATGCCATTCAGTTCCTCTAAATACTACTTCTCAGGTTAGAAAGAGTTTAGCTTTTAATTCAATACCTGCTAAAGGATTAGGTGATGTAGTTGATTTAACTGAATTAAAATTTTAATAATTAAAAAATGATAAAAAATGAATAAATTTAATAAAAAATATGAATGGGTGGGTGATGTAGATTCTTACAAAGAACCTGAACAAAATGAACATTCAATTAAATATAATGAACCAAATAGAGATTATGACTCTGAATATATACCAACTAAAGAGGATATTGAAACCTTTCCTGATTTACAAAATGGTCCTTCTTCTTTAATTCAAGGTTCTCCTGTTGAAATACAACAAGTAGGTATTCATAATTTTAGGTTACCATTAAAATATTCAACAAGAGATAATGGTGATATAGAATTAGAAACTAAAGTAACTGGTACTGTATCTTTAGAAGCACATAAAAAAGGAATTAATATGTCTCGTATTATGAGATCATTTTATGAATTTAAAAATGATACTTTTAGTATTGACAAATTAAAAGAAGTATTATCTGCTTATCAAGACAAATTAAAAACATTTGATTCTAAAATTGCACTTAAATTTTCATATCCTATAATTAAAAAATCATTAAGATCAGATAATGAAGGTTATCAGTATTATAATGTTACCTTAGAAGGTGATTTAAATAAAAAAGGTGAATTAAAAAAATATATTCATTTCGATTTTGTTTATTCTTCAGCTTGTCCTTGTTCTTATGAATTAGCAGAATATGCTAGAAAATATAGAAATAAAGCAACAGTATCTCATTCACAAAGGTCAGTAGCAAGAATATCTATTGAATTTGATGATATGGTTTGGATAGAAGAGTTACAAGAAATGTGTGATAAAGCCCTTAATACAGAAACTCAAGTAGTAGTTAAAAGGGAGGATGAAATGGCATTTGCTGAATTAAATGGTTCTTATCTTAAATTTGTAGAAGATGCAGCAAGATTATTATATGAACAATTAATAGCAGATAAAAGAATTAAAGACTTTAGAGTAATATGTTCACATCAAGAATCATTACATTCACATGATGCTATATCAGTAATATTAGCTCCTAATAGTAAATTTTGTGCAGATGTATCTCACGAATCTTGGTCAAGTTTAATCCATATTTCATAAAATGGTAGAATTAGATGGTAAAGTATTCCTTTCATGGGATGATATAGAAGAGCAAGTTGATAGACTTGCAGAACAAATAAATAGGATGGATAAAAAACCATTTTATTTGTATGGAGTACCAAGAGGTGGATTAATTCCTGCTACATGGTTATCACATAAAACTGGTATAAAATACCAGCAAATTAATTCTACTCAAATATCTAAAACTGCAGATCTATCTCACATAATGATTATTGATGATATTTGTGATTCAGGAGAAACAATTCAAAAATTAAAACGAAATTTTCCTAAATGTCAAACAGCAACCTTATATCATAAAATTACAGCTATTGATAAACCAGATATTTATGGAACAGTATCAATATATGATTGGTTATATTTTCCTTGGGAAAATCAACAATCACCAGAAGTAAGAGATAAAACATATGAATGATTTTAATCCAAAAGAAAAATCTAAAGGTTTAGGAGACACAATAGCAAAAATTACTAATGCTACTGGTTTAGATAAAGTTGCAGATATTGTAGCTAAAGCGGCAGGTGCCGAAGATTGCGGATGTAATAAAAGAAGAAAAACATTGAACGAAATATTCCCATATACTAAACCTACAGAACCAAAAGATCCACCCCATATTAATTCCAAACCTTTAGATAAAATAGAAGGAAATTATTTGGTTCTTCAAGAAATTCATAGTACATTACCAGGTGTAGGAGAATTTACATTTCAAATAGGAACTGAATTACCTATTACACAGGAACATCCTTTATATAATGATATTCCTTTTTATTATGAAAAAAATATAATTAAAAAGTTATGAGTAAAAAATCAAACGTACCATTTGTAAATGAAGTAGAAGACTTTAATAACTTAATGTCTAAACCAAACAATTACACACCAGTTATACCTGAAAAAAAAGAATGGCAATTTGTATATGACTTTGTTTTAGAGGAATTAGAAGAATATAAGGAAGCATGTGAGAAAGGAGATATTGTAGAGATATTAGATGCCTTATGTGATATAGCTTATGTATCTTTAGGGAATGGCACAATGCTCCATGGTTTAAAAGATAAAATTTGGCCGGCTTATCAAGAAGTTCAAGCATCAAATATGTCAAAAGCATGTAAAACCCAAGAAGAAGCAGTAAATACAGTTAAAGTTAGATCCCAAGAACAAGGTGAACCTTGCCATTGGGAACAAGTAGGTGATATGTATATCGTGTATAGAACACGTGATCGTAAAGTAATGAAATCACTTACTTACTTTAGACCTGATCTAAACCAATTCTTTACCGATGAAGAAATTAACAACAGTATTAAGTAAAGGTACCTTTCCTTTCATTATAGCTCTCTCAGCATTATCTGTAAGTGCTTCGGCTGCTTTCTATTCAGTTAGTGGTTTAAGTAAACTATTTGCTGGAGCTACTTTTGAAGTAATTATAATGGCTGGTTCATTAGAGGTAGCTAAATTAGTAACTGCTTCTTTATTATACCAATATTGGGATACAATTAATAAATCTTTAAGAGCTTATTTATCAGTAGCTACTACTATACTTGTATTAATAACAAGCATAGGTATTTATGGTTTTTTAAGTGCTGCCTATCAGGAAACATATCAAAAATTATCTATTAATGAAAATAGAATAGAGTTTTTAGATCAAAAAAGAGAATTTTACCAACAAGATGTAACTAGATATGATGGAGAATTATTAAGAATATCAGATAATATCTCGGTTTTATCTAATGCTAAGGCAACTTCAATCCAAGTTAGAGATACTACTTCATCTACTGGGGTTAGAAATACTATTTCAACAGCTGAATTAAGATTAGCTCAAAATAGAATAGAAGTTGAAGAACAGAATAGAAATAATGTTCAAGCCAGAAGAGAAATAGCTGCTGATAGTTTACAAAAATATCAACTTGAAATATTAGGTTTAGAAAATAATACTGAAATAGCAGGTGAATTAGGCCCATTACAATATCTATCCGGTTTAACTGGTACTCCAATGGATAGAATTATTAATTGGTTATTATTGGTAATTATTTTTGTATTTGATCCATTAGCTATATCCTTAGTAGTAGCAGCTAACTTTGCATTTACTAGGGCTTTTCCTAAAAAAGAAGAAGATTTAATTTTAGAATTACCTAATTTTTCGTTTGATGATGAAGAAGAAGATGATTTTGACCCTCTCCCTAGTGATGCAGAAGCAGAACTTTTACCTTCAGTAGAAGATATTGAAGTTAATGATCCTGAAGAAGTACTTACAGAAGAAGACATGCCTTTTAGTAATTGGGATATAGAAGAAGCTGAAAAAAGAATGGAGATTGTAGGTCGAAATGGAAATGATGGATTACATTATGATGATACGGAAATAAAAGAATATATATCATCTTTAGAGAATAAAATTACTAATGATGATGAATCTATTATTAAAGATCAAAAAATAAAAAATAAAAAATTAAATAATGAAGTTAATAGATTAAAAAATAGTTTAAGTTTAGCTAATGATGAAATTAATGAGTTAGACACAGCAGGTATAAAAATGATTAATGCTATAAAACACATTAACGACTACTTAAAACACCATGCTCCATATTATGATAATCAGGGAATAACTCTTGATAACATAAAACTTGGTTTTGCAGAAAAAAGTGATTATATTGAAGAACGTAAGGAAAAACCAAATAATGAAGAAGACAATATAATAACTTACTAATTACAATTAAAAAATGTTACCTTTTAAAAAACCACAAACAGATCCCTTTGAAGCTTATTATTTCAAAAATGCTCTATCAGAACAAGAGTTATTAAATCTTGAAACTCAACTTAATACATTAGAATACGAGGAAGGAAAAGTAACTGATAATGCTACAGATGTTATTACTGATGTTAATAGAAGAAGTCAGGTAAAGTGGGTACCCCACACACATGAATGGTTATGGTTATATGAGAAATTACATGATATGATCTTAGAGGCAAATAGCTCTCTTTGGAATTTTGAATTACACTCTATACTAGAGTATGCACAATATACTGAATACAACTCAAATCAAAAAGGTCACTATAATTGGCATGTTGATTTAGGTCCTGGGGAGATAGGATCTGTAAGAAAAGTATCTTTAACTCTACAACTTTCTGATTCTAATGAATATGATGGTGGAGATTTAGAATTTATGTATTCTTCAAAAACTAAAAAAGTCCCCCGTGAAAAAGGTTTTTGTGTGCTATTTCCTTCGTATATTACACATAGAGTATCTCCTGTAACTAGAGGGATAAGAAAATCTTTAGTATTATGGTCGGGTGGTGTTCCTTTTAAATAAACTATTAATAAGGTTATGTATAAAAAGATTTATGAGGTAGGTAATAAAAGACAAACAGGTAAAGAAAATACTCATTTAATTCACCTATGGACAGATGAAGGATATGAAAAAATTAAATGGGATAATTATGCTTATAAAGAATGTCAAAAAGAAGAAGCTGGATATAATGGTTTAAATGGAGAACCTTTATTACGTACCCATGATTGGGATAGAAATACAAATAAATTACACTTTGGGGATATATCAGCCCACCAGAAATTTCTAATTGAGAGATATGGTACTAATGATAACCCATCTACTACCTGTAAAGAAGTATTTTTTGATATTGAGTGTGAAATGGGTGGTGCACTTACAGAAGAATATATTTCAAATGCTCCTAAACCAATAACTTCAATTGCATGGTATGATAAACAAGCGGATCAGTGGGCTATTGTTATTTTAGATAAAAAAGGACAATTAAAACGTACTAAGGCAAAAAATAAAGAAATTATACCCTTTAGACACGAAGCCGATCTACTGGATTGTTTTTTATCTAGGATGGAAGAAATAGAACCAGATATGCTTATAGGATATAATAGTGATTATTTTGATATTCCTTATTTATATTATAGAATTTGTATTATATTAGGTGATAAAGAAGCAAGACGTTTATCTCCTATTCGTATAACAAAACATGCTAAGAATAATCAATATTGGTATAAAAAAGATATGTACGTTGATATTGCTGGTATTGAATCAATGGATTATATGCGTTTACATAAAAAGTATGGGTGGGAAGATGAACCGAGTTGGAAATTAGATGCAATTGGCGAAAAATACGTAGGTATTAATAAAATTGAATATGAAGGTACATTAGATGATTTATTTGAAACTGATATTCAAAAATTTATACAATATAACTTTGTTGATGTTGAAATATTAGTTGAATTAGATAAAAAACTACAGTACCTAGCATTAACTAGAAATTTAGCACATAAAGGTAAAGTAAAATATAGTGAAGTATATGCTTCATCTAAAATACATGATGGAGCTATTTCTGCTTATTTATTATCTCAAAATATAATCCCCCCAGGAAGACCTAGAGGTGAAAAAAAATTAAATTATGCTGGTGGTTATCTGTTTTGTCCTAAAGCAGGTTTATATAAATATATGTTTGATGAAGATTTAACTTCATTATATCCTTCAATTATTATGTCTCTTAATATTGGAAGAGAAACAATTGTAGGTAAAATTGTACCCGAATCTTTACCTGATAAATTAATTGAATATGGACCTTATGGTGAAAAACCGGATCGTAACAATTATTTAGGTTTAAATGATTTAAAAGAAATGGATTCTGAAGAAGAACTTATAGTAATGGACCCTAATAGAAAAGGTAGTCCTAGAGCTACAGTACCTGTTAAAAAATTAATCAACATGATAGAAAAAAATAACTATGCTTTAGCTGCAAATGGTACATTTTTTAGAACAGATAAAGAATCAGTATTAGCTACTATTTTAAGTAAATGGTTTGATGAAAGAAAAATGTATAAAGATGAAATGAAAAAATCATATAAAGCAGGAGATAATGAAAAGGGTGAATATTATCATTTAATGCAATATACAATGAAAATTTTACTTAACTCATTATATGGAGCTACAGCTTTACCTTCATTTAGATATGGGGCCCCTGAATCTATTATTAGTGAAGCTATTACATTATCAGGATGGAGAATTATTCAAGAATCAGCATTAGTTGCTAATCGTCATATGAATAAAGTTATGAGAGATGAAATAAAGTTAAATTTAAAATCAACTAAAAAAAACAAAGAACCTATATTTGAATCTGGTTCTATAGAAAAAGAAAGATATTCTGATTCTAATGGAACTACTCGAATACTAGGCTCAGATTTTGGATTATGAATGAAATAGAAAGTCGCCCATGGGGTATGTATGAAGTTTTATTAGATTCGGATGAATGTAAAGTAAAACGAATTACTGTTGCACCTGGTCAAAAATTATCATATCAATACCACCATAAAAGACAAGAACAATGGACGGTAATTAAAGGAAATTTAACTATTATTTTAGATGATGAAAAAGTATTTAGATCATCTGGAGAATCAATTAAAATTGCATTAGGAGCTAGACATAGAGCTTGGAATGAAACCGATGAGTTAGTACAATTTATAGAAGTCCAAACTGGAACTTATTTTGGTGAAGACGATATAGTAAGAATAGAAGACGATTATAACAGAACTTAAAATATGGCATTAAAAAAACAAACAATAAGACAAGGAGTTTTTATATTAAAAAATGGAATTAAAGCATCTAAAGAAGAGCTTATTACATTAAGTGAAACATGGACTGAAAAAAAAGAATTATTTTTTAGGAAAATGATCCAACAAGGAGGAGTATTTAAAATGGATGGTAATGAATTTGTAGTTAAAATAAGAACCAAGGATTCTCAGCGTTCAGATGGTTCTGTTGATGGAGGAGTAACTAAAATACCAGGTGATAGTAGATTTTAATGAAACATTTAGAGATAACACCTTGGTTTATATGTGATGAAAATGATGAGAATCTATGTGCCTATGTAGATACGGATTCAAATTATTTTAATGCTGAACCTCTATTATTACATTTATATCCTAATTTTGAACAAAAAACAGATGAGGAAAAGGATAAGATATTAGAAAAAGTTGCATTATATTACCAAGATTTTATTTCTTCTCATTATGATAATCTTGCTAGAGATTGTTTTAATGTTACTAATCACAGATTAGAAATGAAAACAGAATGTGTTATTCGATCAGCTTATTTTAGAGCCCCCAGACGTTATGCCCAGTGGATTACAAAACAGGAGGGTATTAAAAAAGAGGTATTAGATGTAAAAGGTTTAGAGTATAAAAAATCTAATTTTCCTAAAGTATTTGGTAACTTTTTTAAAAATGCACTTGAAGATGTATTAAAAGGTACACCTCAAAATGAAATTGATAAACGTATACTTAATTTTAAAAAAGAAATATTAACTAATATACCTATTGGGGAATTAGGTAATCCTACAGGAGTAAAAACATTAAATAAGTATATTGAACGTAAACCCGTAGGTGGTGAAGCATTTACTATTATACGTAAAGGTGCACCGGCTGCTGTAAGAGCTACCATCAAGTATAATGATTTACTTAGATATTGGAAGTTAGATAAACAATATGAAACAATAGTTCAAGGTAGTAAAGTAAAATGGATTTATTTAAAGAAGAATCCCTATAACATTGATGCCCTAGCTTATCTTGATTATAATATACCTCCTAAAATTAAGGAGTTTTTAGATAAGTTTGCTGATAAAGAAAAAGTGTTTGATACTATATTATTAAATAAATTAGAAGGTTTTTATAATGATTTAGAATGGAAACTAGTTACTAACCCTTATGTAAACCAATTTTTTATATGATTTATATTTTTGACATAGATGGGACATTAACCCCCAGTAGAAACAAAATGGATGAAAACTTCCAAAGTTTTTTTAAAACATTTTGTAAATATCATAGAGTATGGCTAATCTCAGGTAGTGATCATACAAAAACAATAGAGCAAATAGGTGTTGATGTATGGACAAGTGTAGAGAAAGCCTATCAATGTTCTGGTAATCAACTTTTTCAAAATGGTTCTTTAATTAGAACTAGTGATTGGGAGTTACCTATAGCAACTAGATGGTGTTTAGAGAAATTTTTAGAAGAATCTAAATATCCACATAGATATGGAAATCATATAGAAGAAAGACCAGGTATGGTTAATTTCTCTATTGTAGGAAGAGATTGTACCCAAGAACAAAGAGAAGAATATTTTAAATGGGATAATGAGTATAAAGAAAGAATAGAATTTTCTAAAGAGTTAAAAGAAAGATATCTTGGTTTAGATGCTGTAGTAGGTGGTGAAATTAGTATTGACATTTATCCAACAGGTAAAGATAAAGGACAAATTGTAGATGAATTAACAGATGATAAATTTATATTCTTTGGAGACAAATTACATCCAGGAGGAAATGATTATTCTATGAAATTAGCTACAATTCACAAAAAATTAAAAGGAAATGAATTTTTCCACGTTAAAAGTTGGAAAGACACAAGAAATTTATTATATTCCATCGCACAAACAAATTCAGGCGTAATATGAAAATAGAAGTATCCAATGGTGAATTATTTGATAAATTAACTATATTAGAAATAAAATTAAGTAAAATTTCTGATAAAGCTAAGTTAGAAAATCTTATGAAGGAATGGGAATATATTAACTCCCAGGCTATTGCTTATTATCAAATATATGGGAATAAATTAACATCAATAGTTGATAAATTAGATGATCTAAATAATGAACTATGGTGGGTAGAGGATCAAATAAGATTATGTGAAAAACAAAAAGTATTTGATATAGAGTTTGTGGAGTTAGCAAGATCTGTTTATAAATTAAATGATGAAAGGCACGATCTAAAAAAAGAAATAGATAAATTAACCAATTCAAAATTCAGTGAAGAAAAGTCATATAGTAAATAATATTGAAAAATACTACCTAAATGGTTTAACAAAAGAGGTAGTATGGAATATAGTTGATGGTAAAGCAACAATTGACTTTGCTACTGAAACTAAAGACGCTATTGGTAAAGTTATATTTGATATGCCTTTACCAGATGGTTCCTTAGCAATTTATAGCACAGATGCTTTACTACGTTTAATTAATATTACTAGTGAAGAAATTCAAATCGAATTAAGTGAAGGTCCTACTGGCTTAATCGATAAATTAAAAATACAGGATAATAAATTTGATTTAAATTATCATCTTAGTGATATAAATTCAATACCTGAAGTACAAAAAGTATCTGAAGTTGATTATGATTTTTCATTTAAAGTAAATGATGAATTTATTACTGGTTTTCTTAAAGCACATAATGCTTTAGAAAAAGTAAAAGATGTTACTTTAAACACATCAACAACAAAACAAGGTGAAAATGTAGTAGAAATAGTATTAGGTGAACGTTCTCAACATTCACATAAAGTTAAATTTACTGAATTAGCAGAATTTGAATCACAAAGTGACATATTACCTTTTTCAGCTAATGTTTTACGTGAAGTATTAGCAGCAAATAAGGGTGTAGAAGGTACTATACAAGTAAGTAATAAAGGATTAATGAAATTAGAATTTAATTCTGAAGATAGTATGGCAAAATATTTTATTGTAAGACAACAATAATATATATTTATAGTAAATAACTGAGACTCTAGGGCGAGCAGTTATGTTTTATGTTTAACCGGTGAGCTAATGCCACCACAAATTTTAATGATATGAGTACATTTATTTACGAACGTACACCGTTCGACATTTTATTTAGAAATTTCTTCCAAGACGGAAGTCAATACAACCCAGTTGTAGACACTAAACTTTCCCACCCAGTAGATATTTACACATCTGATAACGGGCTAACATTTGAGATAGCTTGTACGGGGATTCCTAAAAGTGATATTGAGTTACTTACTCAAGATAATACTTTAAGAGTTAATTACACAAAAACTAAAGATGATGACCAGTCAGATTATATCCATAGGGGTATAGCTAAACGTTCATTTAATTTAGGATGGAAAATTGATGGTAAATTTGATTTATCTAAGGCAAATGCAAATTTTGCTGATGGTTTATTAACAATTGAAGTTCCATTTTCCAAAGGTTCGGAGTTAAAAAAGTTACAAATTAAGTAAAAGAAGTTCGCCCTAGAGCTTGGTTTTTATTAAAATTTTTCGTATATTGTACGTACACTAAAACGTTATATAACATGGCAAATCCAAATTTTAAAGGCAGACCTGTTGGATCAGGTAAATCAACATTTATTGAAGATCCCTTATTAGGAAACTTCAAGATTGCAATTGATGAATACAGTTTTAATGTAGTAGATACTGTTAAAAATAAAACAGTAGGTTTTCATACTAGATTAGAACAAGCTATTTTAGCAGTTGCAAAATACCAAATGCTCGAAGACAGAGTATATAGTTTAACTGAGTATGCAAGTAAATTTAAAGAAACACATTTAAAACTTAAAGAAGGAATTTTAAAATGAATAAATTAAAACCAGTTAATGGGAATATTGTCCTCCGCCCTATTGAAGAAGAGGAACAAATGTCGGGAAATATTATCATTCCAGATATGGGTAAAGAAAGACCTGATATGGGGGAAATTGTCGCTATATCAGAAGTCTATAATTTTAATAAAGGTGAATATGCACCTACTATACTAAAAGTTGGTATGAAAGTTTTAATCCCAAAAATGGGAGCACAATCAATAACTATTGAGGGAGAAGAATACTACATAACAGCACAAAATTCAGTTTTATCAATAATAGAATAATGACAGAAACAAGTTTCGGAACAGATTTAAAAAATAAGCTTTTAGAGGGAGTTCAAAAGCTAAATAATAGTGTAGCGTCAACCTTAGGACCTGCAGGAAGAACAGTATTAATTAAAGATAATACTGGTGAAATTAAAATAACCAAAGATGGGGTTACAGTAGCAAGAGCATTTAAAGAATTAGAAGATCAAACTGAATCTATAGGTGCTGAATTAGCTAAA
>CAACVF010000095.1_pt1 | contig 18396 bp, 27 predicted proteins | sample 2381781 | NCBI WGS metagenome assembly CAACVF01 (sample SAMEA5211967, study PRJEB30684) | marine metagenome | biome: Marine; feature: Epipelagic; material: Water | collected 2015-10-15 | depth 60 m | reverse complement strand
ATGTGCTTATAACTTTAGTAGAGATATTCATTGTAGAGTAATGGAAAAGAGTCCACGAATGTTTTGGGGAATTGACTTTGGGGTTGCATCATATATGACTGCGATCTTAATGTGCGAGAATACAGCAGGGGAAGTCTATGTATTTGATGAGATTGGGTTACAGAATAGCAATACTTTTGAATTGGCTAAACTTATGCAGCTTAAAGGTAGGGGCTTACCAGTATATCCTGATCCAGCAGGTAAGGCAAGAACTTCTAATAGCACAAAGTCAGACCATAAGATATTGCAAGAAGCAGGGTTTACTGTGATAGCTAAGAAAGCTAATCCTACACAGAAGGACAGAATGAATGCTTTGAATAGAATGTTAGAAGATGCTACTGGGAAACATAAGCTATTTATTAATCCTAAATGCACTAAGACTATAAGAGATTTAGAACTATGCACACTAGAGAATGGACAGATGTTAAAGACTGAAACCTTATCTCACTTTTTAGATGGATTAATGTATCCTATTGAATACCGATATGGATTCAAGGGACAAGCAAAGGCAATACAATGGTAATGTTTTTCTTAGGATTATGTGTAGGAATTATTTTAAGCATGACAGGTGCTATGATGTGGGGACATCGATTAAGTATAAAAGAGGACGAATTAAATCAACAACTAATCAAGGACTTCCAAGACAGATATATGGAAACCCAAGAACAGAAATTTTATAAAAGGTACGAAACATGATAATTTATAATTTAACAGAACAGATGCTACATAAGCTATTGATGGAAACAATAGAAGAAGGTTACGATAATCAGATGGAAGAAAGAGAACGATTATTGGACTACTATGAAGGGGTAAACTTAGAACATGATCTAAAACAATACTTCGATAGTGAATCCTTATCTGCTATTCCACCAATGTATATAAACCTTGTAAGAAACATCATAAGTCGTAGAGCATTGGTATATCAACAACAACCAGTAAGATTCAATGATAAGTATAACGATGTCATAGGTGACTTTGATTCGTTCATGAAACAATTTGAGCAACTGACTTATCTCTTAGGTACTGAAGCACTCTATACTCATTGGGACGAATCTGAAAAGAAACTAAAGTATAGACCAATCCATTTCTTTGTGCCATTCTTTAAACCAAATGAAGATGAGCCATTTGCTATTATGTATCAGGCAGAAAGCCAACTACAAGCACGATCAGAAGATGCACAGTATATGTTTTGGAGTAAAGACACAGAAGATATGGAAGGGAAACACTTTATGATTAGCAGTAGAGGTAAGATTACTTCTATTGTAGATGGAGATAGAAACCCTTATGGTGATGTGATACCTTTTACTATTGGACATAGACATCTATACACTAGAGATTTCTTTAGAGAAGGTGCATCAGACTTAGTAGATGGTATGAGAAGTATTAACATTATGCTTACCGAACTTGCTTTGCATGGACGATTCCAATTAGGGCAACCAGTATTTACTGGATTAGATACCGAACAACGAATTACTATGGGGCAAGATAAGGCATTAGTGCTACCTGAAGGGGCTAACTTTAGTTATGCAACACCTAATGCCAATGTCCAAGCAATGATTGATTCTACTAGGTATATGGTAGATAGTATTGCACAAGCAAACAATGTCAGAATCAACTGGACAAACAAAGGACAAGAGTCAGGGCTATCTAAGAAGATGAGTGAGATTGATCTACAAGATGCCCTAAGAAGTGATATAGAACAAATCTATAGACCCTTTGAGAAACAACAATTTAGAATTGCACAACGAATCTGTGAAGTATCAGGTGGGATTCAGTTAGGGGATCAGTTTAGTATAGACTTTACTGAACGAGAAGTGCCGATGAGTAGTGATGAAGAAATCAAATACTATGACTGGGCATTTGCTAACAACCTAGAAACACGAAAGAGTTATCTACGAAAGAAGAATCCTGACTTACAAGATGATGAGATAGAAGGTATTGTAGAACAGATAGATTCTGAAGCACCACAAGAAGCAAACGAAACACAATCAATTATTGATAGAATAGGAAAGCAAGTTGGCTAATTTAGATTTCTATAATAAAGAGATAGCTAATATACAAGAACAGTTACTAGATAAGCTAGATAACCTAGTAGTAGGATTAGGTAGTATAACTGATACCGAACTAATGCAGATTGCTAAACAGATTGATTTCTTTGCAGAAATGGAAACATTGGGCTTTACCAAGCTAATGAATAGGGTAGGTAAAACCTTTGATGATGAAATAGCAAGAGTATTTACTGAACTATCTAAAAGGGAATTAGGGGCTGTATCTGTAGCAAGTATTGAAACATTGAGAGAACTAAAGAACTTTGAAATGACTTATTTGACAAATGGAGTAAGACAATATTCGGATCAACTAAAGACTGCGATGCTAAGAGGTATCATTACTGGTGAAACCAATGCACAGATTATGGCAGGACTACAAACTGGATTTGGTGTAGGAACTTTTATTAGTAGTAGTGAAACATCTTTCTTAATTAACGATGCCTTCTCACGATTCAGTAATACATCAAGAGCCAAAGCATTTAAAGAGTTCCCTGAAATAAAGTTTCAATATGTTGGAGTAAGCGATAACAAGACAAGAGAAGTATGTCAACGAGCATTACAAGAGCCACCATTGACTATAGAAGAAATCAATGCTTTAGGGTATGTAGATTTTGGTAGTAGAGGTGGATATAATTGTAGACATGATTGGATTAGAGTGTGAGAATAGATCAAGTAGTTAAACCAAACTCTAAGGTAATGTCTAAGTTAGCACAAGATGCTATTGATAAGATTACACTTGATGCAAGTAAAGGTAAGTTTCAAAATGGAAGAAGTGGGTATTCTTACAAGAATGATACTTACAAGAAATATAAAGCCAATAGTATGCAAGGCAGAAATGGTAAGCTAAAAGCATTTAGAAACCAATCTACCGACACTCAAACTTCTTTTGTGAATATGAGATTGACTGGTAGAACTCTAAGAGGTATGAGAGCATCAGGAAAGACTGATACTGCAATCATTACTTATGATAGAGGTGAGATAGTATTAGGTAATGAGAAACGAGGATATGACATCTACGATTTGTCTAATAAGAATAAAGAATTTATAGCCGACAGATTCGGCAAAGAACTTTTGGATAGAAACATTAAAAAGTATGTATCCAAAACTACGATAATAAAATAGGAGGGCAGTATGTCCGAAGAAACAGTAATAGTAGAAGAACAAGCAGTAGCAGAAACTCCTACACAGGAAGTAAGTAATGAAGTTGGAAACTTAATTGCAGAAAGCAAGAAGTACCGACAAAGAAGCCAAGCAGCAGAAGCTGAGTTGAATGAACTCAAAGACAACCTCAAACTTCAGGAAACAAAACAACTTGAAGAAAAAGAGGAGTTTAAATCTTTGTATGAAGGACTAAAGATAGAAAACGAGAAGTTAAAGCCAATCGTAGAAAACTTTGAAATCCAAGAAAAACAAAGACGAGAACATCTGCTGTCCCAACTTTCAGATGATGATCAAGATATATACCAAGACCTCACAACAATTAAGTTGGAAAAGCACATTGAAAGACTGGGAAAGAGTAAAGTGCAAATATCTGATGCTAAAGAAGTTACTTCTAGTGGCAAGTTCGCTTCAAATACGAAGTGGGCAGACTTATCCGATAAGGATAGAGAAGCTGCAAAGAAGAATCCAACTCTTTGGAAACAGATAGTAGAGGGGTATGCTAAAAACTAATCGAAGGAGATTAAAATGGCTGATGGAAATGTAACAATAACAACTGCTGCTAATTTTATACCTGAAATGTGGAGAGATGCAATCCTTGACTATGCAGAACGAAAATTCGTTCTTCGTAACCAAGTATCAGACTTCTCATCTATGTTAGCAGGTGGTGGCGACATACTTAACATACCGAAAGTAGCAGAAGATACTGCTGCTGCTAAGTCTGCAGGAAGTGCAGTAACTTACCAAAATAACACAGATGGTGTAATTCAACTAGCTGTGGATCAACATCACTACGAAGCTAAACGAATTGAAGATATTGTAAAAGTACAAGAATCTGCAGATTTGTTTAATGCTTATGCTCAATCAATGGGCTATGCTTTAGCTAAAAAAGTAGAGAATTACCTAGCTGTAGATGTTCTACAAGCTGCAACAGGTAACGATACTGCTTTAAGTGCTGATAATACTTTCACAACTGCATTATTAAGAACTGGTTTGCAAAAACTTCTTGATGCAGGATTTGACTACACAGATGGTGACCACAATTTATATTGTTCACCTGCTTCTTATATGTCTTTACTATCATTAGGTGACTTTACAGATGCCAATGTTAGAGGAGATGGGGCAGCCCCAAATGCACAAGGTAAAATCATGTCAGCTTATGGCTTGAATGTTTTCCCTTCTACTGACTGGGACGATGATGGTGGTTCAGGAGATGAAACTGCAACTATCTTCAACAGACAATCTGTTTACTTTGCACAACAAGTAGCACCAAGAGTTCAATCATCTTATGATATTGATCACTTAGCTACATCAGTTGTAGCCGATGTATTATTCGGTGCAGCATTATCACATGCTGCTAATTCAACATCATTAGGTGTTGTTAATTTCACAAATCCATAATCAGGATAAGTGAAAATCGGTTAATTATGGGGGTAATTTATTTTACCCCCATATTACCATTAAATATAAATTTGAAGGGGATATATATGCCATTATACGAATATAAATGCGAGTGTGGAAAGGTTTTTGACTACATACAAAGCATTAATGATGACAAACTAAAGAAGTGTCCTACAGAAATTAATTGCGACTCAAATCATAAAGTAACAAGATTAATTAGCAAACCCATGATCCAAATGAATGAACCGAATAGTATGCCTGACAGAAAATTATACAAGGAATTGGATATAGATAAATGAGTAGTAATACTAATATAGGAAACACACCTGTAAATCAGGGATATGTTCAATTAATCCACATGGGAGAAACTGGTGGGATTGATGGAACACTTCGTGCTTTATATGATGGAGATGGTACTGCTTCTGATTTATTGATTGCTAGTGATAAGGTAAAGATTTCTACAGAACTTTATATTGGTAGCAAAACACTTACAGAATTTGTCCAAGATACAGTAGGTGTTATGCTTACAACAGGTAGCTATACAAACATTACTACCACTTACGATGATACTAATGGAAACATTGATTTAAATGCTTCAGGAGATGTAACATTAAGTAATTCAGTAACCTTATCAAACAAAACTTTAGCAGCCCCAATCTTAACTGGTACAACACAAGGGGCAAGTATTACTTTATCAGGGGATTTAACAGTAAATGGAACTACTACTACTGTTAACCAAACAAATTTAGATGTATCAGATAATATTATAGGATTAAATCGTGGGGCAGGTTCTAATGCTAACGATTCAGGAATAATCATAGAAAGAGGGAGTACAGGAAACAATGCTGCGATTATATGGGACGAATCTGCTGATAAATTTACATTGGGTACAACAACCTCAACTCCAAGTGCTACTGGTGACCTTACAATATCTACTGGAACACTTGTAGCAAACCTTGAAGGTGCTGTAACAGGGAATGTAACAGGTAGTGCAAGTCTTAACTTATTAAAATCAAGCAATCTTTCTGACTTGGCAAGTGCTTCAACTGCAAGATCAAACTTAGGTGTAGATGCAGCAGGTACAGACAATTCAACTAATGTTACCTTAGCAGGTAGTTTGGATTATATCACATTGAGTGGACAACAAATTACAAGAAATGCTATTAACCTAACTACTGATGTATCAGGCACACTTCCAGTAGGAAGTGGTGGAACTGGTGCTACAACTTTAACCAATAATTCAGTATTGACTGGAACAGGCACAAGTGCTATTACTGCAGAAGGCAATCTTACTTTTAATGGAAATAAATTAAATATTGAAAGTTCTGAAAATGTAGTCTTATCAATGGATACCACAAGTACTTCTACTTTTCTTGATTTATACAATGACAATACCAATAGAGTTCAAATAGGTAATGCAAGAGATGGAGATTTCATCATTAGAACTAATGATGTAGAAAGATTTACCATAGATAAAACTACTGGAAATATTGGAATGGGTACAAATGACCCTACATACGACCTTGATGTCGCAGGAGATATTGGTGTTAATCAATATATTTATCACAATGCAGATGTTGATACTTTTATAAACTTTACTGCTGATAGAGTCAGAATAGATGCAGGTGGAACTACAAAATTTGATAGTAATAATACCTATGTAGAAACTACAAGAAGTATAACACCAGTATCTAATAGAGGTATTTCAGGTGGTGGAGATCTTAGTGCTGATAGAACAATAGAATTAAGTTCATCTCAATTAGGATCTGTTGCACTTACTACAAGTGACCAATTAATATTGTTTGATGCAAGTGATAGTGATATTCCTAAACGATTTATAGCACAAGATATATTTGATACTATATCAGGTGCAGTAACCTCTTATACTAATACTGGAGATAATAGAGTATTAACTTCAGTTGGTGGTACTACTATTAATGGAGAAGCTAATCTTACTTTTGATGGAGATTTTAAAGTAGCAGGAACTGATAGCACATTTGAAACTATAAGTTTTGATGGAAGTAATGGTTATTTATTATTATCAGGAACTGCATCTCAAAGAATGGAATTTAGAAACACTACTACCAATGCTAATGGCTGGATAGGAATACCGAGTTGGAATACAGATGCTTTTTATGCTTACTTACCTACTGCAAGTGCAAATGAGTTAGCATATATTTACGAATCATCAAGACATAATTTATATAATGATGTAGCACTACAAGCTACTAAGAAACTTTACTTTGATGGTGGTGGTAATACTTACATAGATGAGCCAAGTGGAGACCAATTAAGATTAGTAGCAGGTGGCACAGAAGTATTAAAAGGATATTCAGGTGGTGCTATTGATATGTATGGTGGTAGCATTAATAGAAGTATAAATATCGGTGCTAATAGAACAGCAGATGCTGCATCTTTTATTGATTTGGTTGGGGATACAACATATACAGATTATGGTGCAAGACTTATTAGAAATAGTGGTGCAAATGCTATTACTGATTTAACACATAGAGGAACTGGTGCATTAAGATTAAGATGTCAAGATGCAGGTGCAGTTTTATTTATGATTTCAGATGCAGAAAAAATGAGAGTTGCATCATCAGGTAATGTCGGTATAGGAACTACATCACCTGCAGAAGAATTAGATGTAAATGGAGTTGGAAAATTTAGAGGAGATGATTCTGAGGGTTTAGTTTTAGAGTTAGGACAATTATCTTATAATGCTGCAGTTCAAGCAGTTAATATTAGTTATTTTGATGATACTTCAGGTGGTAGTTCATTATTAACATCAGGAGACCATTTAGAAATACATGGTGGTAGGTGGGGTTCAAGAACTACAATAACAAGAGGTGGTCAAGGTGGTAATGTGCCTGTTGCAAGTTTATATGGTGCAGGTAGTCATTCGTGGTTAGAATTATATCAACCTGATAGTCCAACCGATAGTCAAGCCTATACAACAAAAATAAGATTAAGAGCAGATGGAGATAGTTATATTACTAATAACTTGGGTATAGGAACTACATCACCTGCAAGTAAGCTACACATTCAAGAAGCAACAGCAGGAACACCAGCATCAACTTTTCAATCTGCTTTAAAGGGTGGATTAATTCTTGAAGATGATAATACAACAACTGCAAACAACATACTTATAAAATCACATAGTTTAGGAAATGACGAAGCAATAGGAGGAATTAAATTTGTTTCTTCTCCTGATGGTGGTAATTATAGTTGGGCAGGTATTCAAGGACTTGTTTCAACTTTTGCAGCAGCAGGACAATTAGCATTTTATACTGCTGCAAACAATACTGCTGGTGCAACTTCTACTGAAAGAATGAGAATAGACTCATCAGGTAATGTCGGTATAGGAACTACCTCACCTGCATATAAACTTCATTTAGAACAAGCTGGTGGAGTAATGCAACAATTAAAAGCAACTGATTCTGCCCAATCATATATGAAGTTTGTAAATAGCACTACTGGAGATGGACAATTTTCAGATGGATTCTTATTTGGATTAGATAGTGATGAAACAATAGCTATTTGGAACTATGAAGCTACTGCTATGAGATTTGCTACTTCAGGTGCTGAAAAGATGAGAATTGATTCAGCAGGTAGAGTTATGATAGGAGATACATCTGTACATTATACAGGTGTAGATTTGCAAGTAGGAAGTACATCAGATGGACAAAATGGTATTCAAATACAAACATCTACAACTGGTTATGGTTATGTATTGTTTGGAGATGGTACTGGTGCTTCTGCTTATAGAGGACAAATTTCATATAAGCATGGTGATGATTTTCTGAATTTTTTAACTGCTGGTGTAGAAGCAGTTAGAATAGATAGCAGTCAAGATGCACACTTTGACCAAGATGTTATTGCATTTTCTACTACACCATCTGATATAAGACTAAAAGAAAACTTTGAAAAAATAGAAAATGGATTAGATGTAGTAAAAAAATTAGAAGGGCATACTTTTAATTGGAAAAAGGGTGGAGATAGATTAAGTGCAGGGTTTAAAGCACAAGAAGTAGAAAAGATTTTACCACATTTAGTAGATGAAAAAAAACTTCCATTAAAAGCAGATGATGATAAAGAATATAAGATTTTACGATATGAGGAAATGATACCTTATTTAGTAGAAGCAATAAAAGAACAACAAGATCAAATAAACGAATTAAAGGGGATCATAAATGGCTAAGAAAATAGCAGAAAAAGCAGTAGAAGCTGGAGTATCAGTTAAACAAGTTGAAATCAAACATCTTAGAACTATGAAAGATGAAGCAGGTAAAGATGTATCAGTAGTAGATTGGACTGATGTAAGACCAGTAGATGAAATTATTACACAAGCAGAAGCAGAATTAAAAATAGCTGAAGCAAGAGTAACTGAATTAAAAGCAGACATTGTTGAATACAAAAAGATAAAGGGATAATATGGCATTAGCTACAGTACCAGCAACTAATATAAATATGTCAGATTTGGCAGTATCTTGTGGAGTTGCGATACGAACCAATCTTAGTTTAAATGGATTAAGAGCAGGGAATGGTGGAGATTTATCTACATCGGATACTGATAGTGGAGAAACATTAGCAGAAAACATAGATACTAACGATACATCTTTTAATGTAAGTGATGGTTCAGTATTTACAGATGAATATATTAGAATTGATAGTGAGTACATGAAGATATCACATGTTTCAGGAGATACATTAACTGTAGCAAGAGAAGAAAATGTAGCAACAGCAAGTACAGTTGGAGATAGCCACACTAATGGTGCAACAATTTATTTTGCTAATGCTTTTGTTCCTAACCTTTTTCCAAACAATTTAGGATTCGGTGGTGGTCAAGTAAGAGTTCAAGGATATTTAACATCTTGGCTTGTTGCAAGCGAATTAGAAACTGGATATGGACTAAACACTACTAATATAGGCATGAAAGAAACTTTTTATACAAATGCAGGTTCGGGAAGAAGTGCAGATAGTGATGGATATGTTGGTGCATAAAAATTTTATTAACAATAACATGAGGGTTATGTAATGAGTGAACAAAGAAAAGTAACAATAGATCAAACAGAATACAATTTTGATGAACTAAAACAAGAACAACAAATTCTAGTTGAACACATTGAAAATTGTCGTAGGCAAAAAGCAAACATCGCTTTCCAAATGGATCGTGAAAATGTAGCAGAAGGTGCATTTGCTAAGATGCTTACTGAATCGTTTGAAGAAAAAGAAGAAGTGAAAGAAGAAAAAAAAGTAAAGTTCAAAGGAAGTCCAAAAGATGCCTAAATTAAATGTAGTTGCAAACATCATTGATAAAGTAGCTGGTCATGTAGATAAGTTTACTTTAGACAAAGAGGAACAAGCACAATTAATACAAGAGATAAACAAAGCACAAATCGAAGTCAACAAAATCGAAGCTGGTCAAACCAATGTATTCGTAAGTGGTTGGCGACCATTCATAGGGTGGACTTGTGGAGTCGCTTTATGTTATCACTTCGTATTGCAACCATTGTTAATGTTTGTATTCTTGGCTATTGGGAAACCTATGGAATTACCAGTATTCGATATGACAACACTAACAACTGTGTTGATGGGAATGCTTGGACTTGGTGGTTTGAGAACCTACGAGAAGGTGAAGAAGTCAGCATGACATTCGAGCAAATCATTAATGATGTCTTAGAGCATGAAGGGGGTTATGTAAATGATCCCCTTGATAAGGGTGGTGAAACCAACTTTGGTATTGCCAAACGATGGTATCCTGATCTAGATATTAAAGCATTGACTAAAAATGATGCAGTTAATATCTACTATAATGATTATTGGAAACCAAGTAAGGCAGAACAACTTCCTAACAACTTACAAGCAACTTACTTTGATATGTGTGTAAATATGGGACAAACACGAGCAGTTAAGATACTACAAGAAACTATTAATAGCACAGGAAGCACGACAATAGCCCAAGATGGCATTATTGGAAGCATAACGATAAAGAGTGCAGTTAATGTATCTAAGAAACGATTACAGGCTTATCGATGTTTGTTCTACTCAAAAATAGTAAACGAAGAACCTTCCCAAAAACGATTTTATTATGGGTGGTTTAAAAGGGCAACAACTACATGAAAAAGATTAAAAGCACAGGGATCATATTTGGTGATATGCACTTCCCTTTGCACGATGAAGCAGCTTTTAGCTGTGCATTAAAAGTGATAGAGAAAGTAAAGCCAAGTGTATTTATTAATTTAGGGGATTTCGCAGAAGGTGAATATGTATCCCATTGGAGATGGAGTAGAAGAAGGCGACCACCTTTGGAATACCAATTACCAATGATTGATAAAGAAGCAGATGAAGTCAATCATCACATGGATAGAATTGACAAAGTATTAGATAAAGTAGGGTGTAAAAAGAAATATCTTGCTATGGGTAATCACGATAATTGGTATAATGCCTTTGTAGAAGAAAACCCATATTTAGAACAATACAAACCTGAAAATCTATTTAAGATTAAAGAAAGGGGATACAAGTGGTATCCTTATGGTGAGTTATTTAAAGTAGAAGGTTCTAAATTGTATGCTTATCATGGTGGACATTATAGTTCAATTAACCATAGTCGCACTACAGTTCAGAATCTAGGTTGTAATGTGATCTATGGGCATACTCACGATTGCCAACGAAGTGTCATGCAACACATTTCAGGCATACATATAGCACAAAGTATGGGGTGCTTGTGTAAGATGAAGAAAGATTTTTTAAAAGGTAGAAAGGTAAACTGGACACATAATGTAGGGATTGTAGATTTCTTTACTGATGGTTGGTTTAACTTAATTACTTTAGACATACATAATGGAACGACAACTTGGAACAACGAAATAATAGAGGGTGATTAATGGGATTTGCAGAAACGATAGCTAAGATAAAAGAATTAAGTATTATACTTCAATCAAAACACATAGCTGATAGAGAAATAATACATTATACATCAGAACTGCATAGACATATAGAGAATTTAGAAGTTCCACAATTAATAGGACAAGAAGATGACGACATATCTAGAAACATATTGCACAATTAGTGATATACAATTAGTAGCCCCTTTTGTATTTGACTATGACAGGAAACGAACTATCTCAAACTGGGCAAGTTATAGTGGGAGTGGTAATAGTACAATTTATCAAGCAGGAAGTGTTGGGAAGTTCTCTCAACTCTTTGCAAATGACATTGAACTGACTTCAGTCGGAAGTACAGGTGCAATAGATGCTGATGGTAAATACTATTTTGACGAAGATGCAGATGTAGTGTACTATAGACCTACATCAACCAATAATCCCAATTTCGATGAAGCAGTAACTGCTGGTAGGGATAACAAAACTCTATTTAATGAGTTTATATCAAGAAGTTCTGACTTTGCTAGAACATATATCAATAAACCGATATATAAGAATAAAGGAGTAGGAACTGGGGATAGTTTAGGTAGGGACTTCCCTGAAGTCATAGTAAGGGCTACAGCTTTATTAGCAGCAAGTATGGCAATTATGCCATACGACAACGAACGAGGAACTGAACTACAGAACCAAGTTTATAATCCTGAAACCAATCTTGGCTTACTTGATATGATCCGAACAGGTGTTATCAGTTTAGATCAAGATGAAGATGGTAGAGATAAGATAGTAAAAGAAGTATCAATCAATGGTAGCACAACAGGTGCGATTGTAGATACTTTTGGATACCCACAAACATCATTTGATAGAATCAAAGTAATCATTTCTACAGCAGGAACATTTGCAGCAGGTACAACATCTACTGTTAAATATAGTTCTTATGTAGGTAGTGATAGTGGCTTGAAAACAAATCTTGTGCAGAATGCAGAAGTGATTGATGGTGGATTACAACATATTGGACATGGAGTTTCAGTACGATTCTCAACTGGTGTTTATACAATCGATGATGAATGGGAAGTAGAAGTATCAGGACTAGACCATACATCAGGTGGTGGGATTAGTACAATACAACTAAAGAGAAACTAATGGCTAAGAACTTAAAAGGAATCAGTTTAAAAGGACTTAATGGTACTCAAAAAAGACAAATGAATACACATAAAGTGCATCATACGAAAGCACATTTAAGAAGTATGGCAGCAGCAATGAGAGCAGGTAAAACATTTAACCAATCTCATACTATTGCTATGAGAAAAGTTGGAAAATAGTGGCACATACTAAAAGACAAGAAGCCCTGATTAAACGATATGCTTTAAAAGGAGTCAATAAACCTAAGCTAACTCCTAAACATAAAACAAAGAAAGCAGTTGTATTGGCTAAAACTGGGGATCACAAGATAAAGCTAATTCGCTTTGGTGATCAGAAATCAGGACATAATTATAGTGCAGGGGCAAGACGAGCATTTAAAAGTCGTCATGCAAAGAATATAGCTAAGGGTAAATCATCTGCTGCATATTGGGCAGATAAGTTCTTATGGTCAGGACCAAGTGGTAGAAAGAAAAGCCCACCTAAGAGCCAAAAGAAAGTATATGGTAAAAAATAATGTTTAACAAACCAAATGGTGCAGGTAAGGGTGATGAGCCAAGACCAATGACTATTTCTAAAGAAGAATACAATAAGAGATATGAAAAGATATTTGGTAAAAAAAAGAAAGTAAGCAATGGCAAGAAAAACACTAAGTAGTAGAAGAAAAACTAATGGCAAGAAAAAGACTAGGCAAGGTAAAAGCAAACGAACCAAGTATGGTAACAAAGCTAGTAAAAAGTATTATAAGAAAAAGTATAGAGGGCAAGGATAATGGCAATAGAATTTGAAAATATTTATAAAGATAGAGTAATTGATACGATCCAAAAGCTGTTAAAACAAAATCTATCTTCTATCCCAATCGTATTTGATGAACATAGAGGACAAGAAAGTTTCTTGATCATACCTGAATCAGATACCTTTATTGATTATGCAAGTAATGTGCATATAAGAGAATTTACAACAGTCATTAATTATCAATTACGAAAGGGTGGAGAATACACCAAAGAGAATCAATTAAACAGATTAACAATGATAGCAGAAGTTGTCAAAAGACTTTTATTCGATAATAGAAACTATGAAAGTAGTAATATTACTTTTTGGTATGGTGGACAAGTATCTAGTGTAGAATATACACGAGATGAAGATGATGAAACCATATCTAATGTTATTATTACTTTCCAATGTAACATAAATGAGGTGATTTCATGAAGTATAAACATATAAAAGGACTTCAACTACAAAAACCATCATATCTTAGCACACCTAATTCTAAAATTAGAGAGTTGTTAGCTGGTAAAGAAGTTGAGTTAGAAAAAGAAAACTTGGAAGAATTTGAATCTTTAGGTGTTCAAGTTCAGCCAATTAAAAAAGAACCTAAAAAGAAAGTTAAAAAAGAGGAGAAATAACACATGGCAGTTAGTGGAAAAGTCTATGCTAAAAGCGATTTTAGTGTAGGTATAAAAAACAAAAATGCAACTGCATTTGAAACTGCAGCATCTAATAGTGCTGCATACGAGTTACTTCCTGTAATTAATGTATCTGCACCTGTTCTCAATCTTGTTGAAAGTGGTGAGATACGAAGCAATAATGCAGGAATGCTTGAATTGGATACAGATCAATTTAGAACAACTAAAGGTGGATTTATTACAATGGACTTTGAAGTTCCAGCAGAACGAGATATGATTGTTCGTATGTTGGCTAATGTTCTTCAAGACCATACTTGCGATGAAAGTGGTTCAGCACCATTTATTCATACAATCCAATCAACTTCAGGTGCAGTTCTAGCAAGACCTGATTTTACAGGAACATCTGCAACTTCAGGAGAGAATATTGGAATACCTTGTATTTTTGATATTGGATTATACTATCCTGAATCAGCACAAGATAAAATGATTACAAGTGCAGTTTTACAAAGTCTTACAATGAACTTTGATATGGCAGATGGTAGATGTTTACTTAGTGGAACATTCTATTCAGGTATGGCAGGTTCAAGTAAGTTCTTAGTAGAACAAACTTTAAGTGCTAATTCAGCAGCACCTACTTTAATGAGTACATCACCAACACAAATTGAATCTTACTTTGATGTTAAGAAACTAGATGTTGATGGAACTGCATTAGCAGATATGGTGATTACAGCAGTATCATTTACATTTGAAAATAATGTAGCAAGAGTTGGTAGAGATGCTAATGGCGATGCAGAAAGTTATGCTTTTGGTATCCCATCAGTAAACATTACTGGAGAAATTTCATTAATGTATGATGCGAACTTTGACTTTGGTAGTGGTGGTAATGTATTACAAGACTTTATAAGTGGTAATACTGCAACACTAAAACTACAACAAGGTGATGGAACAGTATCAACAGCAGGTGAGATGAACATAGAATGCGAAATATATTCAACAGCAGTAAACTTAGACCCTAATGCAGACACAGGTGCAGTAATAACAATACCATTCAAAGTAGTTCAACCTACTTCAAGTGGTGCAGCATCAGGAACAGCATTTAAGTTTGAGTATGCAGATTCAACCCCATCAACAGGTTGGTAAAGGAGTAACACATGAAGGTGAAAATGTTCGATAAAGAGTGGGATATAAGTTCCATTACATATAAACAAAAAAGAGAGTTGTGGCAATTAAGTCTTAATGCTTTTAGAGATGATAAGGATAATCAAGATGATTACTTTAAATTAATTAATCGTGTTGAAGAACTTTCAGGAGTAACTGAAAAAGACTTAGAGTCAATATCAATGGCACAAGTAGATTTATTGCTACAACAAATCTTTACTGAATATATGGGGCTTGAAAAAAAAGACTCATAGGGCTTTGTAGTTATGTGTGGTTTTCTCAAATGGGATTTCCACACAATAACTTAGAATTTCCATACAAAAGACAAAGTCCTACTAGCAAAAGAGTTAAGACATACAAAAACATAGAACAAGTATGGGAAGAAATAGAAATGTTAGTAGATCAATGGAAAGATAGTCAATTTTCTCTTGGGAGAAATCTATACTTTCATTTACCTCTATTTATGAATCCTCAATGGATTATAAACGAAGAAGATAATATTTTTTTAAAAGAATATAATTGGGTAAAAGAATTTAATATTCCATTAGCACAAGATTTAGATAGTGTTGATGCTAACAAAATAGAAGTATTTGATATTATAAGAACTGAAATTAATGAATTAAAACTTTATATGAGTGATAAAAATGACAGATAAAAAAATAAGATTATTAGTAATAGCAGAAACTAAAAAAGCTGTTCAAGATTTTAAAAAACTTGAAAAACAAGTTGATAAGACTAAAAATTCTAAAGATAGAATGAGGGTTAAAACTGAAGGTCTTGAAAGAACTATAGGACAATTAAGAAATAAGGTATTACTTGCTACTTTTGCTTTTGCAGGAATAGGTGCTGCAATAGGAAAGACAATCAAAACTTCAGCAAAATTTGAAGCATTAGAAACAAGACTTGTTGCTTTAAAGGGTAGTGTAGATGAAGGGAGAAAAGCATTTGAATTTTTTAATAAAGTAGCAAAAACGACACCTTTTCAATTAGAAAATGTTGTAGAGGCTGGAGCACAATTAGAAGCATTTGGTGCAGATAGTACAAAAACTTTAAAAGCAACTGCAGACTTAGCAGCATTTATGGGAACAGATATTGTAGATGCAGCCAATGCCTTTGGTAGAGCATTTGCAGGTGGTGCTGGTGCAGCAGATGTATTGAGAGATAGAGGTGTATTAATGCAAGTCAAGTTAAAAACAGGGTTTGATGACTTATCTAAAATGACACTACCTCAATTCCAAGAGGCACTTGTAGATACATTAACTGATCCTGATGGTAAAATATCAGGGGCAACTGATCTACTTGCTGCAACATTCTCTGGACTAGTATCAAACTTTCAAGACAGTATGTCGCAACTTTCTGATAGTATTGGAGATTTGTTAGCACCATCAATTAAATCTATAATAATTACATTAAAAGATGGGATTGATAATATTACTGAAGGGTTTAAAAGATTAAATGAAACTCAACTTGAAACAACAATACGACAATTAAAAGAAGCAGGTCTTGAAACTGGAAATTTAGAAATTTTAAATAAAGAAATATTGTTAGCAAAAAAACAAGAAATAACTGCTGGAAATACTATTAAAAGTTTAAGAGAAAAAAACAAACAAGACGAAGAAGATAGAAAAAGAATAAATCAAGAAATACTTGATTTGCAAAAAGAAGCATTAAGTGTAGGTGAAGATGAAGTTGAAATTATAAAAGTAGCATCAGGCAGGGGCGATAGAATTATTGAACAAGAAGTTTCAAAAAAATCTTTAATAGAAATTAACTTAAATAACAAAATTAGAGAATTAGCACTTGAAGCACAATCAATTACAGATAATAACGAATTAATAAGATTGTTAAAAGAGCAAGAATCTATTGAAGAAACTATAAAACTTTTAAAAGAAGGCAAATTGAATGTTGATAATGAAACTAAAAAAAATACAGATGGCATTCTTAATATTGAGCAAGAGTTGTCAAAATCAGCACAAAAACAATTAGCACTTCAAATAAAACAAGGTGAAGTTTCTGCTAGAAATGCTATCGACCTTATTAAAAATTTATTTATTGAATTAGCAACATTAAGATTAAAAAATAGACTGCAATCTCAAATAAATGCTAAAAAAGAAAAAGAATTACAATTGACCCAAGCAACTGCAGTAGCAGGTGCAACAGGTGGTGGATTCTTAGGATTTTTAGGTGGTTTATTCCAAACTGGTGGTAGCTATATGAATAGATATCCAAGTGGTGGTTCTTTTAATGTAAACAAAAGAACGATTCTACCAACAAACCCACCTGCATTAGTTGGTGATAATGCAAGTGGTATGGAACGAATAGATGTAACACCATTACCAAGTCCTAATCAAAGAAGTAGTGGTAATATAGTAGTAAACATCAATGCACCAGTTGTTGATGAATTTGTAGTAGATAGTATAATCCCTGCTATTAGACGAGCAGAAAAACTTAACTTATAAGGAGATAGAGAAGTGGAAGTAAGTAAAGATAGTAAAATGACATTAAGTTTAGAAACATTAATATCACTAGGAACTACATTAGTGTTAGTTACTGGTGTTTGGTTTACCCTACAAGCTGATATACAAGAAGCAAAAGAACTTCCTGAACCACCAGTAAGTAGAACAGAATATGATTTAAAAGATCAGATGATTAGAAATACAATCATTGAAACTCAAAAAGATGTGGGAGAGATGAAAGAAGAACAAAAAGAAATGCGACAAGATGTTAAGAATATTGAACGAATGATGATGCAAAAGTGAGGTATAGAGATGAATTGGTTATATGGTTTTACATATTTGGTTGGTATTTGTTTATCATTATCGCCCTTATATGGTCAAAGTAGTTTAAAAGATTTACAACAGATTCAATTATTGAGTCAAGAGGAATGTATTATAGTTCAAGTCAATGCAGATTGGAACTTTAAAGCATCTTTAGATTTAAATGGCTTGAATAATTGTGTATGGTTTAATGCAAGTATAGATGACAAAGAATATGGTGCTATTATTGCAAATGAGTGGAAGGTAGTTTCAGTTCCTACTATAATTATGTTTGAATATGGTAAAGAAGTAAAAAGGTTTGAAGCTGGATTAAGTTTCAATTTAGATAAAGATAAAATCATCAAGGAAATCAAAGATGAAATTGATGAAATACAACTAAGGAAGTTTC
>CAACVF010000094.1_pt1 | contig 18425 bp, 16 predicted proteins | sample 2381781 | NCBI WGS metagenome assembly CAACVF01 (sample SAMEA5211967, study PRJEB30684) | marine metagenome | biome: Marine; feature: Epipelagic; material: Water | collected 2015-10-15 | depth 60 m | reverse complement strand
CGTATATGTATGTTGCATTAACGGTAGAGGCAAATAAAACTACAAATAAACTAACCGCCTTTATCAAATTCACGCCTGCACGTCATTCTTGATTTTCTCTGTCCCGATGTATTGAGTGTGCCAGCACATCTTGAGGTATATTCAGACTTTGCTTTTTTATAGTCTGGGCGATCTTTGGGGTTTTGGCTCCACGCCAGGGCTGCTTCTTCTCCCACCTTACCTTCGTAAGGGCAAGGAGTTCCGGCCATTCTCATAGCAAGAAAGACACGGGGGTCCTGACAAAGAACACCCACTGCTGCAACCTTCATCCCGGTATCATATAAATACTTAGACAGCTTAAGTCTTTCACAGTTTTCATCTCTGACAGTTCTTCCTGCGGATAAACCGAAAACTTGGCCTTGAAATGCACCTGACCTTCCAACGGTACACAAGTCCTGGCTGTAACTCATAATAGAAGGAGCAATCGCAGACGCAGGCGGTGCTTTTTGTGTGATGTTTTGATTGATGGTTTGTTCAGATTTTGACTCATTAATGTTGCGATTGGTGTTATCAGAAGTGCTGGTGTTTTCATTAACGTTTTTGTTGTCTGTTTTTACATTTGAGTTTGAGTTCGACTCGTTCTTGTTTACATTTGTATTATTAGAGGTTGATGTTGAATTATTGTTGTTGTTATTTGTGTTAGTGTTTGTGCTTATGCTTGTTGAGTTGTTGTTGTTATTGTTTGTGTTATTTGATGTCGAGACATTATTATTATTATTGGTGTTTGTGTTGCTCGATGTTGATGTATTTGTGTTGTTTGTAGTGGTGTTGTTTGTAACGCTTTGATCTACTGATGAGTTTACATTTGATGTAGATGTCGTAGTGTTTACGTTATTGTTTGTGTTGGTAGCTGTCGATGTCGTGGTGTTGACATTGTTGTTACTGTTTGTTGCTGTTGAGGTTGTAGCAGTAGTTGATGTGTTGACGTTAGTGTTATTGTTTGTGGCTGTTGAGGTGTTGACGTTGGTGTTGCTGTTTGTTGCTGTCGATGTCGTGGTCGTGGTGTTAACGTTGGTGTTGCTGTTGGTGTTAACGTTGGTGTTGTTGTTGGTATTAACGTTGGTGTTGTTGTTGGTTGTTGTTGTTGTATTTGTTGTGTTTAAAGAGTTTTGCTCACAATACTGCTCGCCTGCAGTACAATCGCCTGTTTGGTCAGCATACACGGGGGTTGGAACATAGAAAGAACCAACCAGGAGTAAGGCTAAAAACCCTTTTAATGTCTTCATATTGTTACTCTAAAAAATAACTTTGTATCTAAGGCAAAGTTACCATAAAAATTCTGGGCGGTGGAGAAATACTATTGATTTCTAATTTTTTCTTTGGCTTTGTAATATCTTTTATTAAATCTTTGGTAGACCTTGTTTTTCTCTTTGTCATATTTGTCCATTTTTTCTGCGTATTTAAATGGATCTTGCTTGTAATAACGATCATAGGCGTCTCTTTCTTTTTGTCTTATTTCTTTAAGAGCTTTTTCTGCCCTATCAAAATCTGAATCCCAGCCTCTTCCGGCAGCCGACCTAAAGTTCTTTTCTTGTGTTTCTGTTTTATAAGGGCCAAGCTTTATTAAATCCCACTTTTCATCCTTTAATATTTTTGCTGCAGCTCGGTCAGTTTCCATCAAGCCTTTATACTCAAAAGCCAGCTGGTCTATTTCATCACTGTTGTTGAAATAATCTTTTGCGTCTACATAGTCTTCCGGCTCAGCTGTAAATATTCTAGCTATAGGGACCTCTTGTAAAGAAAGATCTCTTCCTTCCATAACTTTATCAATTGCATCATAAGTTCTTGTTCCAAGCCTTAATGGTCCGGAGCCAAAATATTCTGCAACATATTGCATAGTGGCTGGGCTTAGGTCCAGCGGGCCAGATCTGTAATCATTGCCACCAGAAAACTCATTCAAAGATTTAGCAAAATCAATATAAAACTCTCTGGTGTGTTTTAATCTTTTGTTTGATTTGGGAATGGTTGGTCCAAATCCTGTTTGCTCTGGAGCTATCGGTGCGCCAAACCAGTTTTCGTTTAGAGCAGATTCGGTCAGCGGTTTAAAAACCGTAGGGGTTCCAGTCTTTAGGGTTATGTTTCGTAGGCCCTCGAGGCCCGGGGCGTTTGTATGGGTTAATCCTACAGGGCTGGCAGAGCCTATGAATGTTGAAGCAAGCTCCATGCCCGCTTCAGACGGGCTAATGATTTCCCTGTCTAAAACTTGTGTGCCATATATCATTTCTGTCGGAAGCCTTCCTGCTGCATCAAACACGTTATACAAATAAGGCAAAGGTATTGCTATGGCAAAAGTTTTTTCACCGGTTTTGTATTTAGTAAAACCGCCTTTGTTTCTATCCACTTTAACGTCTTCGTTTCCATTAATTATCCCAGGCAACATAAAAATCATGTTTCTTTCTTTTTCGTGTGCGGGTATTTTTTCGTACAATAACCTATCGTCATCGTCTTCGCCACTCATCATCATGTTGTAGTATGTTCTAAGGGATCCAAAGAAAGCGAGTGCGCCCATTGCCGTGGCTTTTCTTCCGGAGAAACTTTTCGTCCCGGGCTGTAGGCCCCTGGCAAAGTTGCTCATTCCTTGTATGCTTGCATTAAAAAATATAAACATTGAGTTTAGCATGCCACCCAGCGTTCCTTTTTTATTAAAGTTAATAGTAAGGTTTTTAGAAAGAACAGCTGCTTGATTAATTTGTTTTGCTGTGGCTTTTTCTATACCACCGTTTGCCATTAAAAACTCTACAAAAACATGAAACCTAGCCGTGTTTTCTACGGCTGTATTAAGATCTTCAATAACACTAATGATTGGCTTAGCTCCTTTTTTAAAGTTTCCTTTAAATGTGCCTTGATGCATTTCCATCATAGACTTTATGTTCTTAGTTAACCTTTCGGTTGTTGGCTGATCAATGTAACCTGTAATTGCTCCTGAACTTTTAAACACATCATAATATTCTTGTATGTTTTCTATGTCAGGGTCTGATATTTCTTTTCCTCTTTCTGCTCTCCAGAGTTGTCTTTGCCTGTTTTTAATTTTTTTAGGATTTAAAAACTTATCAGATATCTTTACTCCATGTGTTCTTCCGCCAGGAATTTCTTCCGCAAGCAAATTATAGTAAGCAGTCTGTATGTCCCTGGTAAAGTTTGTTGGAATAAAATCAAGGTTGTATTGTGTGGCCATCATTGACATAAACCGACTCATTGGTGCAAAGAATCTAACCAGCCCACTCATTTCACTACTGCCCCAAGTATGAAAAGCGTTTGCCAGTCTTTCATCGTAAATTCTTATGTATTTTTGCACGCCATCTTCTTTAAACCCAACAAAAGCTTCCCCGTCTATATTGTTCCAGTTTGCCAGTTTGGGTTTAATTTGAGGTGCCTCTTCCATTACTTCGTACATTTCTGGATTAGGGAACTCTCTTGCAAATTCTGCAAACGCAACTCCAACTTGATTTTTTTCAGAGCGAACAATAGCGTTAATTCTTTGATGCATTATTTGCTCAATTGGGGGGCCAGAAATAGACTCTCTTCCTTTTGCTTTTTTTAGCTCTGGGCCATAAAGAGTCATTCCTTTTCCTGTGATAGAGGGCGTTTGATTGACCGTTGTGTCGGAAGCAAATCCCACTAAAGGAACATAATAGTTGTATCTGGATGACCAGTCTTCTACAGTTCCTTCCTCTACAAGCCCGTCCTGAGAATAAATATCTAGCGTGCCCTGTATAACTTTCTGCACATCCTTAAAAGACTCTAATAATATTTGGCCTTTTTCAGTAAACGGAACCGCTGATCCATTTATATAGTTGATTCCATAATTTCTTAAATTTTGGATTGCATCGTCTGTGCTTATGCCAGAGCCTTTGTCTTTGTATTTCTTTGATCCTGGCTTGCCTGGCTCTCTCAGGCTGTTTATATATTCATTTCTTTCTGGTGCGTGCAGGTTTCGCATAAAGTCATTGAGCTCATCGAGTGTAATCTTTCTGTCTACAATTTTTTTAAGTGTTGCGTCTACCTCTGCTTCAGATTTATCTAGCCTGTCTTTTATTTTCCCGTGTATTACATCAGTGTAGTCGGTTATCCTGTAGTCTGCTGCTGAATCATATTGATTCTCTACCCTGTTTTGCATAACAACAACACGATCAAAGTTGTTAGCAATTACCGTTCTAAATGATTGAAGAGCTAAATCAACAACGCCCTCATCGCCCATTGTCCACTGGTTGTTTTCATCTGGACCTTGTGGGGACTTTTGGTCAGGTGGGTCTTGTGGAGGTGCTTTGTCTTCTGGCAGCTTTGATAAAGCTGGATCAGATAGTTCTATTCCGCTGGCTGGGAGGTCTGGATTGGGGTCACTGGATTCTTGGCCGGCTTTGAATCGGTATTGGGCGTAGACCTCATCGGCTTTTGCCCTGAGATTATCAAGCCCCTCTTGTATGCTCGGCTCGTTGAGTCTGCTGTTTTCGAGATAACTTTCGCCATTTTTCTGCTCGTTCCAGTTGTTTTCTAAGTATTGTGTTCTATATTTTACTTCATGTTCGGCATTAACTTCAAGCCCTTCTATTGCCAAGCCCTCAAATGCTGCCACAACTTTATCTGTAAAACCATCAATTTGATCAAAGTTAATGACATTAATAGATGATGGGCCAGTCTGGCTCCAGCCTGTAATTCCTTGCTCATTAAGTGCTGCTGCAATCTGCTCTCTTGAAATGTCTGTTAGCTCAAAGCTTTGCCCTTCAACATTAAACTCAATGTCAGATCCTCTAAACGCATTGTAATTGTTAAGATCGTCTGCCTCGGCATCTGTCAGCGTATCGTCTGCTAATTGCCATGGCATTGCGTTTTGTCTAAACACATAACCCCAGGCCCTAATAAAGTCATCAGCAGTAGATAAATCATTTGCATCAAACTGTTTTTCACCACTGATCTTTTCTAGCGTTAGTTTGGTCAATATGTTTGGATTGACAGCTCCCTCAAAACCGCCAAAGCTATGAGAGAAACTATAAAGGCCCGTTGTGTCAATTACATCCAGAAGTTCAAAAGTGTTATTTTCGGTGGTAAATGCTTCTAATAAATCCCTGGATAGCTGTACTTTTTGTTCCTGGGTAAGCTCTTCTACAAAAGCCAAGTCTGCTATCTGTGGTGTTGGAATGACTTCACCGGTTACTAAAGCCGTGGCTCTATCAAATATCCTATTAAAGTCTGCATAATCTGGTTGCTTACCTTGTTCCTGGAGTTGTTTGTTCCTGGCGTATGTCCAAAGCACCGCTTGCATCTGCATCGGGCTAAGATCTGAGTTGTTTTTGCTGTTGTATTTTTTGGTTGTTTCCTGGATCACATCTTGTGCATAAGCATATATAGATGGGCTGGTTGCATTCGTTGGATAACCTAGGAGCTTTAACATCCAGGAGTCAATCGTTACAGCATCAGTGTCTTTACCAGAAAGGTTTTGGTAAAAACTTTGTAGTTTAAGGCCGACTCCAGGAAGTTCTGCGCCAAACTCGCCTTTATTATCCATTGCAAGTTGAGCATCCCTGGCTGTGTTAGGGCCAAACCCTTTAATCGTGCCTTCTCCTTTTGCCATAGATACAAGCGATCTTAATACATAAGCAACATTTGCATCTAAAGGAGTTTGTGAAGAATAGACGGCCAACATTTTTAGTGTATTGTCTTTCAGTTCTTCATTTCCCCGAGTTAGCTCCTCGACCTGGGATAAGGCATCGTCATACCAATATCTACTGGTGTCCACCATAGACAATGGGTCTTCAGCAAATTTGACCATTTTATTAATCAAAAGAGTTCTTGCTGTTTTAGATCCTTTTTTGTTTGGAGCGCCAGGGTATTGGTTTTTAATTAACCTGGGTTTATTTACCGGGACTACATAAGAGTCTTTCTGCTCTATTATGGGTATTGGTTGTCGAAGGTCGTCCCTGTTGTTTGCGACACTCTCTGCTTCCATTGTAGAACGGGCTGGTTCTTCTGGAGAGCGAGGTTGACCTGGGTCAGTAGTACCCCTTCTGCTGTTGACTTGTATACTTCCGCTGGGACTGGGTGCCCGAAACGCAGAAAATATTCCGATGCTTTGATTTCTAATTCCGTCAACTGATATTCCATCATATATCCTTTCTATAAGTTTAAATGCTTCCGGAGCCTTTTCCTCGAGCAGTGGTCTATTAGTATAATAAAGATTATGCATTTGAGCAAAAACTTCAGATTTAATAAAGTTCATTTTTGCATTAGCTACGGCTTTTACTGATTCTTGTGGATTTTTCATTTTATTGATTGCAGCAATTGTCCTAAGGTCAGACTTGTACATACTCATAGGATATTTTAAGTGGTCTCCATCATTTGCATGCGTTCTTTTGTGTGATTCTATTGTTCCATCTTCCAATCTTCCGTAGTGAAAAGGGGCGTACATCTCAAAAGCTTCTGTAAGAATTGATCCTTTTGGCCCATCAAAGGCTATATATTCTTTTTTTCTTTCCATAGCGAAATCAATAATGCCTTCAGAAACGCCTGTGCCGGTCAGCCTCTCTCTTATTGCGCTCAGCTCTGACGGGGTCCTGGAAACAATGGTTGGTTTTCCCATGCTAAACAAAGGGCTGATCATACTGATCGGCATTAGCTTTCCTGACTTAAACCTATACTCATCACCCACCTTTGGAACAAAAGAATAATCTAAGTGATGTCCAAGCTCATGCGAAATAGTTGATGCAATACTAGCGATAGAAGAGCTATTATTGAATTCATCTAATCCATATTGCGGAATTGTAATAGAGTTAAAGTCTGGCCCATACATTCCTGCAACCATTTCTGATTCTTTTTTCGTTAAAGCTGGGCTTGTTCCATGAACTCCAATAAACTTTAATTCGTTTAAAACGGATGAAGGCATACCGGCATCATTTAAAAGGTTGAATGCTTTGCTTATTGTCGTTTGTTCTTGGCTTTCAAAATCCCTAAACCCATCAAAAATATTTTTAATTCTTTCTCTGTCTTCGGGCTTATACTGGGATAAAAATTCATCCGACATATAATATTCAAGGTTAAATGACCTAGGCAGCAAGAACTGTTGTTGAAAAGAGCTGAGGTCTTGCTGGCTGTGTTCCATATTTATGTTTACAGGGCTTGCCTCAAAGTCTGAAAACATAGCTACTTTTTCTTGGTGAACTTTATATCCGCCTGGAAAGCTTACTTTATTTATTTCTTGAGATTTTGGCCCTAAAGATTTTTCTCCCCGCCCAACATCTGCTGGAGCAGAAAAAGAAAATTGAGGCTGAAACTGTGTTTCATCTTCCTGGCCTTCTTCTATAGGGATCCCTGATCTTGTTTGCCCAGGTATTGCTTCTAAATCAGCTTCCAGGTATGACTCTGTCATCCAATCAATTGGATTGACTACATTGGGGTCGTATGTTTCTGGGTTATAAAGCCTAATTACTGCTTCATCTAAAGCAAGGCTACTAAACTCAGTATTATCAATTAGCGTCTTTAAGTTTCTAGCTAAGACTCTAGATTTATCTGGATCGAGTTTTAGTAATTCGTTTTTAATATCCGGGGCAAGCGTAAAGCCTCCTGCTAGAGTTGTGTTTGATCCACTACCAACGACAGATGCGATTGCTGTTAAAAAAGCTTGATCGGCCCAGACCTCTGCTGGAGTGGGCCCACTATATAGTGGGTCGCTTTGTCCCTCATAGGCTTGTTTTAATTCAGACTGAACGTCAAACAAAAGCCCATTAAGGTTTTGAATTACCATATTAAGCTCTTCCGTGCCCGTTTCAACAACGGTTGATTTAGCTCCGTTCTTTAATACATTAAGCGTTTTCTCCCATAAATCTTTGCCTTGGCCGTCAAAGGACTTAAACAAGCCCCTGGTCATAAAAATATTTGAAAGACCTTCTGTTCCAACCTCAGAGATGGCATTAATTGTAGATGAAACCGAGGCTTCTTCGTGACTTAGTCCGCTTTTTCTTCCCTCCATATAAGAGGTGCCTTTTTCCATCATTCCGAAATATGGAAGAGCTGCCTGTGCAACCAAGGGGTTTCTTGAATATGCTGCGCCAACCAATAAAGGAGCCTGCACCATAAAGCTAGAAAACCCAGCTGAAGCTGCTTTTGCTTTGGGGCCAAACTGTTCTAATCTTTTAGCAGCTTGATTTGCATATTTCTCATAGTCTTTGTAGTTTTGTTCATATGTGCTTAATATATCTTCGTTGAGTGCATTAAGTTTTTCTTCGGGCATAGACTCAAAGGCTAACTTCCTTTCCATTGTAGCCACCGCCATTTCTGAAGCACCAAACATGCCGGGGCCAGTCAACATCCACGATGGAGGAGCATCGCCTTTGTATTCCTTTATAGCATTTTCAAGATTTGCTTGTTTTAGGCCGGCCCAAGAAGCTCTAGCCTGGTCTGGAATATTTCTAGCTGTAGCACCGAACCACTCCAAAAGCCTTTCGCCTGTGAAGCCTGCTTCTTTTCTTTCTTGGGTTCCTTCTTGGTTTTCGTACTGCTCGTAAAGAGGAATACCAGGTCGGTATTCAAACTGATCTTTTTCTTTCTCTTCTTCGTCTAAAAGTGATACACCGTACTTATAATCTGCCACACCGTTATCTCCCGCCAAACATTAAGTGCAACTGATCAAGTAGCTGTTCGTCATTAATCTCATCGTTAAATCTTTCTTTGTAAGCTGTTTCTAGCCTAAGGACTTGTTCGTCTACAACGTTGGTTCCAAACATTCCTCTAAGCTGGCTTAAGTATGTTGTTCTTGGTGTTGCTCTTGTAATTATCGTGTTACCAAAATCAAAATCTTGTCTCATTACTGATGCTGCTGACCTTGGGTCTTTTTTGGGCTGGCTTAAGGTTGATTGCATTTCCGACATGATTTCACTCCACTCGGGCTTAATTTTTCCTATAACTTTATCTATAGATGTGTTTGGGGGAAGCGTTAAAAGACCACTTTGTGGGTCCGGAATAACGGGAATGTTTGAGTCTGGAAATCTGCCTTGAAGAGATCTTAAAAACATATCCATGTCTTCAGGTTTTGGATCTGGTCCAGCAACATCTTCAATGTTAACGATAGCGTTTACTTCATCCAACCCAACTAAAAAATCTTGGTTGTCATAACGAAGCTTTGTGTTGGCAGAGTTTATCAACGCTGTATCTAATCTTGTGTCTGGTGGATAATACATGCGAAGAGTCATGTTGGATAATTGCTCCATTGCAAGCATGCTTTCCGGTCTTTGCAAAGCCTGGAAATAAAGTTGAGACATTGCTCCATACATGTCGACAACCTCTGAAACAGAAACAGCTTTTGCATCATCAGCGTCAATGTCATGTTTTATAACGTCTGTTTTTAGATCCGGCAAAAAGCCAGTTACTTTATGTTTGGTTCCTTGTGAATCCGTAACCGTATATTTGGCTTCAACCAGGGCGTTTTCCCCATTGTCAATTGCTTGCACGTTTCCAGTAAGGTCAACATTTGTAATCTCGCCTTTAATGTTAGGGCTGTCATATTGCTTTCCTAAGAATAAATTTAAATCAGATCTGTATATTGCCGACATGTGTTTGCCGTGTGATTCGTCAAGCTGGGTAAAATCTCCTGATTCAACAATTGGCTGTAAAACAGCAAGGGCCTCTCCGGTATCTTTTCCAAATGCAGTAAAAATAGGAAAGCCTTCTTTTTCCAAATCCATAAGGGCGGGTATATGTATTCCTGCATACTGGGTCATTAGCCCAGGGTTGTTTATAATTTCTGGAGGAAGTGAAATCATATCATCAACAATCGTACCCGCTTTAAAAGCGAGCTCTCTTTCTCTGCTGGAATTGTTTTTCATGTTTTGGTCAGCTGCCAAAGCCCAGTCTCTTTCCGCAGAAGCATCTCTGTAATTTATTAAACTATCAGTCCATTCTGTGGATGATTCTGTTTCGGCTCTTGTGGCTCCCGCTTCAGCGGTTCTTACTGCGAGTGGATGAAGTTCTGCTGCTCTTCTTTCTTCTTCATCTAAATACTTCATTCTGCCCATTGCGAGCATCATCTGAAACGAGTCTGTAAATCCTGAACTAAAAGCCATAATCAATCAAATAATTTAGTTAATAAAAATCCCACAACGAGTCCTATGGCACCACCGGCTGCTGCTCCGCCTAGTGCGCTAGAGGTTCCCGCAAACCCAGTTGTTGCTGCTCCATACGCTGCGCCTAGGCCAGCTGTTGTGCCCATGGTTTGAGCCTCTTGTGCTGCTTTAGCTTGTGCCAACTGCTCTTCTACAACCCTATTGGAGGCTTCCTGTCTTGCAACATCAAGTAGGCCCGACTTTGCCTCGCTTTTAATTTGTTGCCCTAATCCAATTAATCCTGCCATTTTATGCTCCCTGGGCTGATGATAATGCACGGCTAGAGATCTCCCCTAGGCCACCCGATAGAATCTGCATTCTTCTTTCCTGTGCTCGTTGTCTTGCAAAGTTTGTTGCAGCAACTGTTGATCCAACTTTTGACATCTGTGTTTCTCTTTGTTGTATTTCTGCTGGCTTTGTATATACGCCATATCCCTGCATTCTTCTTCTCTGCGTTCCGGAGGTGTTAGCATAAGCTCTTGCTACAGCTCTTTGAGCTCTATTGACTTCTTGTTGTTGATAGCCTTCAAAGCCTGTTGTCATTTCCTCGATTAAACCCTGCTGAATTGGGAAAAATCTTTTTAAATAATCAGCGTACTCTGCTTCATATAAGTCTGCCATTGTTTCCTGGGCTGAATAATCACCTGACTGATAAGAGTTTACAAACGGAACATTAAAAGGGTCATATTCTGGTGGGGTATATTCATACTGGCCCGGGTTTCCATATAACTGACCACTGGTCATGTTTACTTGATTTGCGGGGCTTGTGGTTGTTCCTGCAGCAGATGCTCCTGACATTTTCTCTATACTGTATCTTGGTGTTCGAGGCATTTGACCACGCCTTACAGTATAATCAAAAGGTAAGCCAAGGCCTCCTCCCATTGTTCTTCCATTGCCCTGTCCTCTTCGTATCATTTTATTTGCCCATCATATATGCGCCAAGACCAATTCCAGCTGCTGACCCCAGCAATTGTTGCCCAGCTGTCCCTTTCGCAAATGCCGTTCTCGCACCTTCTTGGGCTCTCCTTCCGGCAATAGCCCCTATATCTCCAAGGCCAGACATGGATTCTCCTGCCTGTCCCTCTCCTAAAGCAACAATGTTTTGAATGCCTTGATAAAAACGATCTGTTTGGCCTGACAGTGCTTCTGTTTGACCGAGTGCCATTCCTCTTTGCTGTGCTTTGGTTAGTGCAGCAGATCCGCTTTGAAACTTTCCAGAAGAGGGGTCTACGTTTTGTGCAAACATATTTTGCTCTAGCTGCCCTCTTGCTGCTTGATATTCAGGGGTAGATATTGCATTAACGTAACCCTCAACACTTTGAAATGAACCAGGGCTTCTAAGTGCAAAAACGTCAGACATAAATTGTTGCTCCAGGGGAACAAAATGTTTTTGGTAAAGGTTAAATCTTTTTGCAGCTATTTTAGCTAAAGCCTTTTGTGCTGCTGTATCTTTTATTTTGCCGTCACCGCCACCACCGCACATAATTAAATCCTCTTCTTCGTTAAAAAACCAACATCTTGATAGCCTTGATCTATCAAGAAATTCTTATAATTGTCTGTTTTCAGACCTGTACTGGAGCCAATGCAGACTTCGACTGCTCCCTTGTTTTTGGCCCAGGCCTCAAATTCTGATAACATTCTCTCTATTCCTTTATAGGCATATTTCCTATGCTCTGGCAAAAATATAACTATTAAGTCTTGAGCTAATTTTCCTTTTGAAAAATAATACTCAGTTATATATCCTACAAAAGCTCCAATGATTACGCCATCTAAATCGGCAACCCAGGAAAAAACATCAGAATCAGGCTTACCCGCTTGGCTTGCAAGATAATTAAATTTATCAGAATCCCAACCAGATACATCGAAAAGGCTGGTTTCTTGAAACCCTCTTGCGATTGCCTCACACTGATCTAAGTCTTTATTTTCATAAGGCCTAATAATCATTGGTTTCTGCCTAAAGATACCATTTTTTATGTGCTCTTGGAAACATTGACATCACTTTATTCTTTAGGATATTTATCTTTAACAGCTTTTCTGGCCAAATAGAAAGAAGAAGCCTTTGCATCTTCACCCATTTTACCTCCTGTTATGTCATGATAAAGCAAATCCAGCTGTTCGCCTAATGAACCGTAATAACGGCTTCTTTGTTTTTTGTAGCTTTGTCCTGGTTTATTTAAATTAACATTCATTCTCCATACCTCTTAACGGTGTACATGATTTCATAGTCCTGGTATTGAGCCTTTTTTAGCCCTATTTTATATTCCCCGGATTCCTGGGCCGTCAGCGTTAGTGTTGTATCAGACATCGTTCCTGTTGAAGTACCATCTAAAAATACTTCTGTTCCAGAGGGAACTCCAGTTACATTAACCACATCATCTACCGCAGGGCTTGTTGTTGAAAAAGAGGGGCTAAAAACGCTTTTTGTTGCAACTTGATCTCCAGCATTATTTATATAGAATTTTTCCGGTACAGGCGTTTCTGTGCATTCTAGAAGCACATATGTAAGACCTTTAGACTCTTCTGTTGTAATAATTTCGCTGTTCATGTCAGCTGTGGTTGCCCAAACGACTTCTTTGTTTGAATCATAAAAGATGTGATAGTTTGTCATAGGCCTCTCCCATCCGTGTAATCTGCCTCATGAAAAATAACGCAGGCCCAATAAATATCCCTAGTGTAAGAGCCTGAAGCGTCCCCTAACGCTTTATGTTCATTTTTAATGGCAATGGCATTATTTGTGGTTGTAATACTAATTCCCGCCCAAACCTCTGAATAATTTTCTCCAGAATACTCTTCGTATGCATCTTGAATCATGGAAGGTGTCCAGGCTTTTGTGGCTACTCCGCTTGATATATCTCCTTGATCAGTCCATCTAATAGCAAACAAAGGCTTGTAACCAAGATTATGCGTTATGGTTGACGTTGCTCCTTTTGCCATTGAGCCTTGGTGGTGACTATGCAGAACCAAAGAAGATCCCATCCTGGAGTCAAACAGTAAACCGTTTGTCGTGGTCAAGACATCTTCTCCATGCTTGCTCACATAAGCTCCATAACCTCCGGTTGCTCTACTTCCTATTAGTATACGGTTGGCCATTAGAACAACGCTGCGCTATTAATTAAATTGAAGGTGACTGTTTTTATAGTCTGACTTTGTGTTCCGTTATTATTCAGCGTTGCTGATGTAGAGCCCAGGCTGGAATATTTATACATATTAGAGCCTAGGTTCTGTGTTGCGTTAACTGAAGGTCGGGCACCCCATAGCATTACAGTGCTTGAAGCATAGTTTTGGTATGCTACTGAAGCCGTAGAGCCAGAAGAAATGGTTGTACTACTTGAGACAGTAGGAGCCACTCCTCCTGAACCACCAGATACAGGAACGGACTGTAAGTGGCCCGCAGATATAAAGCTGCTGCCTGATTCATTACTTGGTGTCCAAAACAACAAATCATCATTAGAAGCAGACAAAACATCTTCACCAGACCTTGAAACATAAAGCCCCATTCCGCCTGTTGATCTATCTCCTATTAATACTCTATTTGCCATGATTAAAAATAAGTGCTTGTCATATACCCGTAAGCGCATGGTATTTTAACAACAATAAACTTTATATTTGTGCAAGTGTACCCACTGCTTCTTCCGTTGGTAACCCCATCTTCGCCTGCGTATTCGTCATCATTTCCAGCTATGTACATTTCAACTGGGCGTATAGAAGAGGTGGTTGTTTCAAGCATTGCTGTTTCTCTAATATACACAGCTGGGCCAGACAGGTCTTGCCACCCAGATTCAAACTCACCCTTTTTGTCCTCAACATGAATAACCAAAGGTATGTATCCTAAAGATGACTTTGACCCAGTGCTTAAAAAACTTTGCTCACCAGTCAGTGTGCTCTGAGATCCACCGGCATAGATTTCACCGGCCCTACCTTGAGAAGAATCAAATAACAGTTCTTTCCTGTCACAGCTCAATACATCACTATTGGACTTAGATACATAAAATCCATATCCACCGGTTGATCTATTTCCTGCCAATACTCTATTTGCCATGATTTACCATTTAACCTTGTTAGCCCAATAAGCTGCTGACATTTTTCCTTTTGCTATGTTTTTTGAGTGTCTAGCTTTGAAGCTTTTTCTTCTTGCTTTTTGTTTGGCGGACTCTCCTTTCTTTGGTTTTCCGGCAGTCTTAACCCCTTGTTGTCCAAAGCGGATAAGTTTTAAGCTGTGCCCTTCTTGAGCTAAAACCATATGAGATTTTGTTTTATGTCCAGGCGTTCTTTTAGGCTTATTTACCCCTTTAAGATTATGCTTTTTAAGCAATGATGCTTTTCTGTTTTCGTGTGCCATCTAACTATTATCCACTACTATTATTCTATTATTGGTGCCATCAATCTCAATTCTTTGATCGGTTGATCCAGTGCCACTCGAGCCAACTTTAATGCTAATGGATCCAATGGTTCCTGCTGAAATTTTTGCAGCTGTTAGCTCAGAGATCTTTGCTGAATCTATAGCAGCATTAGCAATCTTTGCGTTTATTATAGCTCCATCTGCAATCTTAGCGGAAAGAATTGCTGCATCTGCAAGTGCTGCGTTTGCTGCTGTAATACTGTTTGCTGCCATTTTGTCGGCTGCGATGGATCCCGCTGCAATCTTAGCTGCTGTTACCGCATCAGCAGCAATGTCTCCAGCTGCAATGGACCCAGCTGCGATTTTTCCTGCGGTGACTGCTTCAGCAGCTAGTGTCGTTGAAGTAATAGCTCCTGCTGCAATATCTCCAGCCGTAATTGTGTTTGCTGCCAGCTCATTTGTTGTGACAGCACCAGCAGCTATTTCGCTTGCAGTGACAGCGTTTGCAGCTATCTCTGTGGCAGTTACTGCATTTGCTGCTATTTCATTTGCGGTAACAGCATTGGCTGCGATTTCAGTTGCGGTAACCGAGTTGGCCGCTATCTCTGTAGCAGTTATTGCATTGGCTTGAATTTTTGCAGTGCTGATTGCGTCATCGCCTATCTTTGTTTCAGTAACGGCTCCGGCAGCTATAATGTCTGCTGAAACCGCATTATCAGCTATCTTTGCTGCTGTTACTGCATCTACAGCTAATTTTGTAGTGCCTATTGCTCCAGCTGCTACAACATCAGCCGTGACTGCATCGTTTGCCATTTTGGCTGCTGTAACAGCATTGGCTCCAATCTTTGCAGAGGTTACTGCGTTTGCTGCAATCTTGGCTTCTGTTACTGCGTTGGCTGCAAGTTTGACCGCAGATATTGCGCTGTCTACCAGTTTCTGGCCAGTGATAATACTGTCCTGAATATCTTGTACGTTGATTTGAGCCGTTGAAGCGGATGTTCCTGCTGTGTTGTTAAAAGGACCTTCTGCGCCTCCTCTCTGGATATGTCTTACCCAATAATACCTGGTTTGACCGGTGCCAACCGCATGCGTAAAAACATTTCCCTGGGCGGTTCCTAGTAATACTCTACTGGCAAAAGTATCTGAAGTGTGAACATAAATTTCTGTATGACTAAACCCAATAAAGGTAGGCATATCCCAGCTTAATATGACGTTTTGAAAAGCTCCTGAAGCACTAAACCCGGTTGGAGCAGTTGGGGTATCTAATACAGTTTCATCTCCCCCTGTAACATTACTCGATCCGATTCCTACAATTTGACCATTAGATCCAATTCTTATAACACGTTTAGCAATCCCCGCATCAATTAGGTCCCTAAAAGTTACTGCTGCATCCAGTGAATCTCCTTTGTGTCCTTTTAGTTGGGCAAGGGCATCTAAAACAAAAGATGCAAAACGTTTGCTTTCTACATCGTTATTATCAAAGCTCCTTGGTACTGGAAAATTGCCCTTCGTGGCCATTAAGTGATCTCCTGTGGGCTTTCATAAACACAAACTTCATTTATTATGTTCGAGCCTTCAAGCTGAACCTCAAATGACTTGGCCTTATATCCTCCTGGTAATCTAAATATATTGTCGTTTGTAACGGTTTGCGTGTGCTTTAGGCTGCCGTCTGCATAAAGTTTAAATGTTAAGCTGCTGTAAGTTTCTGCACTGACTTTTGCTACAGCCGGGCAGAGGGGTCTGTTGGAATAAAATTCTTTTGACTTCCAAGTGTAAGATCGCTTACTTGTTGCTCGAGCAAACTTTTTTAAAGTTCCTCCAATAACTAAATATAGTTCATCGTTTTCTCTGTCATTAAAGCCGGCATGAGCATAAAAATCTAAATCAATAAATGCATTTTTTTCTGCCCTTGGGTCAAACAAAAACCCTTTTTTTGTTGCTGAGTCTGACCCGTCCCAAGTGAAACCTAAATATTTTCCTTCGTATTCATATGCCTCTATATTGCTTGGGTAATACGATTGCCATTGATCCCTAGTGAATATCATTTGGGTAGCTAAATCTATACCGTTGTTTGTTGCTAAAACCAAGCCATCAGGCGATGCATATATTGCGTACTCTCCCATATCAACCAAAGATCTTTTGTTTGAGTTTGGATAGTTTGCATCTATTTCTACCATCCCCATTGCAGACGGATCTGTTCCCGAAACCAAGTAAGGTTTGTTTTTTGTTGTAACTAAAAGGCCAGAAGCAATTGAGCTGATTGCAACAATGTCTTCTCTTGTTGTAAGTTGATTGCCCAGTGGGTAAGAATGTGGCAAATATGATTCACTAAAAAGCAGCGTGTTTCCAGTGAACCCTGCAACAATGCCGTTTGGCATTACTGTTAAACCAATCATTGGTCCATCCGGGTGATTTGCAGTGGTTTCGTCAGGTGGAGCTGCGTTGTCTCCCGATTCTATTTCTTCCCCGAGAGAGTCGTCCAAAATTGCTTCTGTCGTTGTTCCGGCACTTGTTCCGCTGACATCTTTAACAAATCGAAAAATACCATTTACATCGGTTCTATAAATTCTTCTTTTTGAAATGCTGTAAGTTCCACTTGAGGCAGCGGGCAAGCTTAATGTAACTGTTGCTCCGTTTGCAGCGTCTACAATATCTCCTGTGGCAACGATTGATGGAGGGCCTTCCTCCCCAAATGTGGTTATCTCTGTATAAACATAAGCCCTGGAGTTTGTTGTTGCTCCGGTTGCAGCTGAGCTGTTGTTAACTGAAGCTCCTGAAGTAAAAGCAGGAGCTGGAGGTAATCCAAGCCTATATGATGTAGCTGGAAATGGACCAGATCCTGTAATCCCGGCAGCTGTGCTAACCATTCTAGGATATCCAGAAGAGCCTCCTTGTCCCGTCCAATAAAAACGGCCATGCGAATCTTCTTTTACTGGAGATCTAATAACATTTACATCATCGGTAAAAGTAAACCAAGCAGAAGTAGACGCTTTAAAGATAGTTTTAGTAGAGGTGTTAATATTACTTGCAGGGTGTGTTCCTCCTGCTTCTGATGCATCATTTTCATCAGCCGGCAGGGACTCTAGTCTCCCTGATTCCAGTAAACAATTTTGTGAGGTTTGGGCCATATCTTCTGGAATAAGTCTAGGGCTGACCTTTTTGTTAAGACCAGAAAATGTTTGTATTTTAAATCCAGGCATATTTTATTCCTTTACTTTTTAACTAGGCTACCACCAAAGTACATGCCAATTATAGCTGATACTAAATTGGTATCTAACTGCGTTATTACCAAGCCTTGAAAAGTAATCCATTCAAAAACCTCTCTTCCCTCTCTAAAAAACCAAAAACCCGGGTTCCAGTTCGTATAGCCTACCGTTACAGCTACGTCTGGATAAAATACCGCAACAAGCTTAGGCAGTACCACTATTGCAAGAACAGAGACTAAAGCAATTATTCTTCGTGTCCAGGCAAAGCCTTGGTCTTTTAATCCGTGATCGAGAGACTGCTTCTTCGCCATCAGCAAAAAATATTCTTCCATCTGAAGAAGTGCCTGATGCTATTGTTATACCAGTATCACTCGCACTAGCTATAACTAAATCGTCAGCTAAAGAATGATAACTTGAAGGACTATCGGTGCCGATTCCAACCTTATCTTCTGTAATAGTCAAAGTTTCAGTTATAGAATTACCATTTCTTGTATAAAAAGAAAGCCCACCTTTTCTGGCTGTACCACTGCCGGGATCTCTTGCTTGACCGACCATATAAGCATATTCAAACTCTTGTGCTGATCCATCTTTATCATCACCCATGAATCTGACTTGACCAAGCCAAGCAAGATCGGGGATTCCTGAGTTGTTACTATCATCACTATAGAAAGTTAATCTACCAGCACCATCTGTTACTGAAGATGTATTGTGATTATTTTCTATTTTTAGTTCTGGTTCTAAAGCACCTGAACC
>CAACVF010000091.1_pt1 | contig 18522 bp, 24 predicted proteins | sample 2381781 | NCBI WGS metagenome assembly CAACVF01 (sample SAMEA5211967, study PRJEB30684) | marine metagenome | biome: Marine; feature: Epipelagic; material: Water | collected 2015-10-15 | depth 60 m | reverse complement strand
CTGCCTGTAATTCTGTATTGGTTATTGTTCCTGTGACCGAAACATTATTATCTATAGTTGTTAAATCTCCACTTGTGGCATAAGTAATACCAGTTAATTTTGTTGTTGCTGCCTGTAATTCTGTATTGGTTATTGTTCCTGTGACCGAAACATTATTATCTATTGTGGTTAAATCGCCGCTTGTTGCGTAAGTAATACCAGTCAAGTTTGTCCCATTATTCGCTACCCCAGTCGTCGCCGCTTGTAATTCTGTATTGGTTATTGTGCCGATTGTCGCTGTGTTACAGATTAAATCTGTAATATTAATATCTGGTAAATCATTACTATTACTAACATTTTTAGAATTAAATACATCGCTGTTAAATATAGATTTACTCATATATATATTATTATTATTTTTATGGCTCTTGCTTTTCCTCTTCGGTATTTAATTGTAAGATAGTATCATTACTTAATGGTTCTCTCGTACATGATATACCCCCCCAACATAAATTTATTTTACTACATCTGCTCTGTTCTGCTTGTCGGCAAAAAGAAATAGCAAAACCTATACATAAAGAAACTAAAGCCAAAAGGCCAGTTTCGGTAATATTTATACAATTCATTTATATATATTATATTTTATTTAAACTTCTCCCGTAAATTGTTTTATGTCGTGTGCGTGAAGTCCTTTCGCAGTCGCCTTTCCTTTACCTATCAGATCACCCATTATCGTATTCTCTAAAGCAAATTTAGCAACATCAGTTGCCAGATCTATAGCACCAGCACCAAAGCCTTTATGTTTTTGTTCCTCCATCCTTCCAAATGGTACACCCTGTCCTGCCCCCGCCACCCCACGCCCACCATAAGATATAGGATCACCTCTAACCGAATAATGAACCACTTTATCTTTTAATTTCTCTTTATTTTTTTCAGATACAGCAACGCCACTATTAGCGATGGGGTTGAACCCTGCATTATATGTTTGCGACGATGTCAAATTACGACGTACCTTTTTAGAGTTGGCAACTACATAATTCGCCGCAATACCACCGAGAGAATGGCCTACAATATTTAAATTAGTTGGTTTTAATTCTTTTACCAAAAAACGGTATAGTGCCACGATATGCGATTGTCAAATTAGACGGATCATCTTTTTTATGAAATGTGCTAATATTCGAATTACTGTGCTGCGGTAGAAAAACATAATCTAATTCTTTTTCGTCTAAAAAATTATTCATTTTTTTAGTTCTTTTTGCTTTACTATCTCCCTTTTTCCCCATCAGGTATGACGCCTGTGATAAAAACGCTCCTTCTTGTTTTGTAGGTTTTACCATATCTTATAATATATATTAATAAAATATGGTAATTGGGTTATAAAATTATACCGCGATTGAGAAAGTAAGCGTGTTGAGATCCAACATAAGTAGTAGCGTGTGTTCGCCGTAAAAATTAATTACATGCGCGTTTGTAATTCCAGCTGTGTAATCAAGTTTGGCCTGAACCACAGCGCCGATAGTGTTTACACCAGCCACCAACTGACTTTCAGGATTAGCTCCTGCCCTTTGACTTTCCAAATCAACATCAAGTAAGAATTTACCGGTGTTATTGGCGTCAGTTCCATCGGGTTCATCGGCCGCAAAACCACCTAAACTATTAACGGAGGTAATACCGCCAACTGAAGTTAGATGCCTTTGTGAAACAAGAGCTTCCGCAAGAGCTTCACTACCATCAGTAGAAACTTTAATATCAAGCTGCGGATATTTCACGCCGCCAATACTGATGCTAAAACGCTCAAGATCCATTCGAGAACGATTGCCAATTGTTTCACTTGTAGCAACGACCGCCTGTCTTTGTTGTAGAACAAGAACACGATTAAGAGAACTCATAGAAAATCCTAAAGTTGGCGAAATGGAAGAAGCGGCCGCAGCGATTGAGGTTTGGTGGTGTTGGTATGAAGGGCAAGCAATTTTAAAAGTTCCTCCACTAGCCGCCGCCACCTGCGACATCACATCTGAGCCGAGTTCCAAATTATATTGAATAAATTTACATTCGGTGAAGGTAATATCACTATCAGTAAGAGCAGTATTTTCTAAAATATAACCACGAGCCGCCGTATCCATCTCAAGACGAATACGCACTCTATCGCGAGACATTGGCGATGGGAAGTATTTATTCGCCATCAGAGGCGTAAGAAAGAGGGGAAAGCACACACGCCGAGAAGTACCTTCGCCGAGAGTAGCTCCGGAGTGGTCGTTCGCACTACCAAAAAGAACATTACCAGCATTACTTTTAAAATCTTGTGCCGCGTCTAAATCCATCATAGCACTAAATAGTTCGCCATAGTGATCTAGGCTCATCAAAGTTTGCCCGCCGATTTCTATTACAATTCGGCGAATGGCACAAGGGAAGCCATTGCCACAAAATTTAACATCGTGGGAGCCATCTACATTAGAAACAAGCATAGAAACATAAGACGAGTGCGTATCGAAGAAAGTATTGGGCACATTACTCGGCAAATCAAAGATAATAGTATTACCAGCGATAAATGAACTGCCGTTGGAAGGCACGACTTCATTTCTTAAAGCTCTGGAAGAAGTAGCACGAGGAGGGACGGCAGCGTAATTGAGTTTATTGGTTGTAGCAGCCATCAGTATATATATAGTATAAACATAAAAATTATTTCCTAATTTTTATTTTTATATTTGGATTTTGTCTAATTTAAAATGTTGTATAATTAGATTGTGTATCTAATGAGTTCACTTGTTCTTTGACAAGATATTCGAATTTTAAAGTGAAATAACCACCTGTAAGGGCTACATCCGAACCAGTCTGCGTAGTATACCCTCTTATTCTAATTTCACTGGGCCGAGCAGGGACTAGATATTTAACCTCATTTGGGACGTATTGGTGATGATAAATCGTAGATCCTGATGTAGCCGTAATGTCAAAATGGCCTAAAATAACATGATCGCTTTGATTGTTTTGTGCCGATGGTGTGACTAAAACTACCGCGACTGGTTCTTCTTCGGCTGAGCGGTCGAAGGATGCATCTACTAAACTAACTAAACAATAATCCGCCTTTGCTGTCGAATTATATTGTGCCGCTTCTATATTAAATTTTGAAATGGGCGTCACGTCAATATCTGCTATAGTAGTGACGCCGAGAGTTATATAATCGCATATTGGATAAACGGTATTCATTTATATATTAGTATAATAAAATATTTATTGTATTTTTAATTATACTGATAATTTCTCTAAACCACCTCCCGCAAATCGTAAAGCAGTTCCTCCAGCATACAAAGCAGAACCAGCACCTTTAGCCCCAATAAATCCTAAAAATTTTCCAGCAGGATCAGGTTGAGCCATCAATATCGGAGATAAAGCACTAACAGCGGCACCGCTATACTGGCCCAAACGTCCAGCGCCTTTAAGTCCCATCGCCGCATAACCAGCTACTTTTTTGCCAAATGTTTTAAACGATTTTGATTTTAATCCTAACATTTTATATATTTTACGAAGATTTTTTTTCTTCCTTTGTTTTATTTTTCTTTCGTATCTCATCTAATAATGAACTTTTTATAAGGCTTTGTCTTTGGTGTGTATAATGAACTGTAAATGTCATATTAAAAGATGCGCCATTTATTTCTAACACGTTGCCGTCTTGATCTGTTAATTCAATATCTAAATGATTAATTATACTTTCATTTACTAAATAATATAAAACTTCTGGCGGTTGATAAAAAACAAATCCGCCGAAGTTAGTGTTATTAACTACATTTGCTACTACATTTGTAATTTGTCCGCGACTATCTAAATTATTTAATGATAAATTTCGAACCCTTACATATATATTCGTTGTACCTGCTAAATTACACGTATTAGTGCCTAAAATAAAATTAATATCCACTCCGCCCGTGGGAATAATGACGCTGTCTTTCGGCAACCCTGTAAATCCCATCACTTTAGATGCTAGGAGACTATCTTGTATTGTTCGTGATGTAGAACCCGAATTTAAAGAAAATAAATTATTATCACTACTAAAAGTAATTGTCCCGAGAGAAGAAAAACCACTTAAATCATTTAAGGCAGTTGCTAATGAAGTCCCACTATAATTACCTACCGGTAATGTAAAAAGTGTGCTGTCTATTGTAATTGTATTATTAGAACTATTAATATTAAACATCGTGTTAGGTATGGTTAAGTTATTTAAACCAATTAATAATCTGTAAGAAGGAGGTGCTATAATAGATTGATTTAAATAAAAAAACTTTTCAGCATCACTTATACTAAATTCCGCATTTTCACTATTTAAAAATATTGTTTGAGAACCTTTCTCTGTAGTGGCGAGGTGGTGGTTAGGCATTTATATATTATTTATATTTTATTTATAGGACTTGTTCTAAATGCTGTGGGAAAAAATATTTATCACTATTATCATAAGTATATTGATTACCTCCCTGTAAAGGGTTAAGATAGTAACCATCTACCTCGTTATAACCGGTTCTAGGTGCTACGCCACGTGTGTCAAAAGGTTCTAAAGATGGGTCGTATGCTTGAGGCAATACACTATCCAAATAAATTTGTCCTCCGCCGTCGTTAGGTTGATCGTAAAACGCATCTTCGCTAACATTCATAAACTCTGCTATATTATCGTTCCCAGTAATTGTTTCAGCCATTTTTATATATATATTTTACATTTTTCTTTTGCGAGGTTTCATTTTTAACATTTTCTTTGCTATTTTTTTTAACGGATGTAAAGGGTGTCCTCCGCCGGGGTGTGTGTGGGATACTCTGTTAAAGGGGGCGGTTGGACGAGGGTGTTTAATTTCTCTAAAATTATGCGGCACTTTCATATATATATAATTCATATTTTTATTTTCTCTGTTTCTAATAAATATTCTAAAAGAAGAGGTGGTATTGAGTACCTTTCATTAATAGTTGTATTGTCAAATTGAACTCCAATAGCATTTTTCATTTTGCCATATGGATTAACTCCAATCCGTAAATTATGTTTTTTACAACTACACCTTTTATTATCTAATTTTTTATTTGTTAATATTTTTGTAGGTTTTTTATATCTATACCCAAAATAACAATAATCAACAATTACAAATTTATTTTTATAATCATCCTCTACATAATCCCATATTTTAGAATGTAATGGATTTTCAATAAAATAAAAAGTAGGGTTAAAATACTTTATTATTTCAATCGTTTTTTTTATAAATTTACTATGTATATCTCTCTGTTCTTTTAGTTCTTCTTTATTTTTCCAACTCGCCGTCTTATGATTTCCTATACGGCAATTTTGTAGCATACTAAATATTTTGCATTCAGGCGAAGCCCATATAATATCAAAATACCCAATAGGATATATTTTATAGTCCCATTCCATAATATCAGAGCATATAGTAGGTGAATATTTTGACAATATATCTAAACTTATTATTTCAGCATCAGTATTTTTATAATGTTTAGTTATAGACCCCGACCCCTTAAATAATTCTAAAACTTTCATATATAGTTTATAAATATTTAAAAATCTACATCAAAATTAAATTCTTCACCGGTCTTTTTTGTTTCTGCCAAACTATATTCACCCACACGCTTCTCGAAGAAGTTCGTTTTGCCCTCAATACTGATTGCCTCCATAAAGTCAAATGGATTAGAACTATTATATATTTTTTTTATACCTAGTTGTAAACATAATCTATCGGCGACAAATTCTATATATTGTGTCATCGATTTTTCATTCATTCCCAATAAACGGCAGGGTAAAGCTTCTGTTATAAAATGTTTCTCAATATCTACCGCCTCTTTTATGATTTCATTAATTTTATGTATTGATGGTTTTTTTATTAATTTATTAAATAAACATACGGCAGTTTCTACATGTAAAGCTTCATCACGACTAATTAATTCATTACTAAAAGTTAAACCATCCATAGCAATACCTCTTTTTTTCAACCAATAGATACTACAAAACGCGCCGCTAAATTGTATGCCTTCCACACACGCGAATGCTACTAAACGAGATCCATAACTGCGTTTTTTATCACCTATCCATTTACACGCCCAGTCTGCTTTTTGTTTAATGGCGGGGAAATTATTTACCGCATTAAATAATTTGTCCTTTTCTATTTTGTCCTTTATTATACTATCTATAAGGAGAGAATAAGTTTCCGAATGCACCTGTTCCATAAATGTTTGAATAGCATAACACGACCGCCCCTCACTTATTTTTATTTCTTCCATAAAACGCCCGACTATGTTCTCCATCACAATCCCATCCGATGCCGCAAAAAAAGCTAATATATGTTTTATAAAATGCTTCTCGTTTTCACTTAACTTTAAAAAAGCCTCTCTATCTTTACTGAAATCTATTTCATCGGTAACCCAGAAACAAGCTAATTGTTTTTTATACAGAGCGTAAAGGTCTGGATATTGTATAGGGAAGAATGTGTGGCGGTTATTTTCTTCGGCGAGGATTGGTTCCGCCATAGTACTAAATATTTACATTAAATTATTTTTAATTTTTTCATTTAATTTAACGGATTTATATATTATTTTGACATTAAATTTATCTTCAAATGCTTTTATACCTCCTTTTATAGTGGGCTTAGTCCAAAGTATTAAGTCAGCCATAGAAGACGCACTATGAACCCCTTTTGGATTTCTTGAGTGGCGTTTCATATATCTTAATCGTATTTTCTCTCTTAATATTGGATCTGGTTCATAAAATTTAGATGACTTACTATTCATTAAAGTAAAGTCGCGATGTGCTGATGAGCCGAAGTGATGAACGTGCCCGTAAGACGGCATTAACATAACCAGTTTTTTTTCAGGTTTGTTGCTCTTAAATAAATAAAATGTATCTTTCATTTATATTACATATCTAAAAAAAATATTTCATAGTCGTCTCTTTTATCCATATTTTTATATTAACTTAATATAAATGTATACTGTTGATCGTAAATTCGGTTTTAAAGAAGAAGATAAATTATTTAGTAAAATAAAATCTATTTATGGAGAGAAATTACAAAAAACATCACAATTTAGTAAAGTTGATTATGCTGATGAAAATACCCTTATTGAGATGAAGAGTAGGAGAAATAAACATAATACTTATCCTACCACTATGATCTCAAAAAGTAAAATAGATTACATGCTTAATAGTGGGAAGAAGTCTATTGCACTCTTTAATTTTACAGATGGTTTATATTCTATAGAGATTGATAAAGAGACAAAAAATAAATTTAATTTAGGTATAGGTGAAAGACGAGATAGAGGGGTACACGAACAAACCAGTTGTTTTCATATCCCTATTGATATGCTTACAAAAATATAATTAATTTAAATTATTGTTTAAAAATTTAAATTAATCGGTAGATATAAATTTTAGTAAATGGTCGTAATTTACATTACTATAATTTTTTTTTGGTACTAATTTATTATCACTATTTTCTAATAAATCGTATTTTGCTTGTGCGTGATATTCTTTACTTTTTAATGACTTTCTACAAATGAATTCTTTTTGTTCTTTTAATTTTATATCTCCTGATGCAATTAAATCTTTACTGGTATTGACAAAATATTCATAACGTTCTCTGTACCCTTCTCCATCGGTTTTATCCCCGCATTTATAAATAGTATCATGATTACCGCCCTTATCTAAACCCGAAGTAAGTTTATCATACATAATACAATTTGTAGATATTGTATTCCAACCTTTACAAATGCTCTCTATAGATATAAAATTATCTTCCTGATGACGATGTTTAAAACTAATCGGGGCATCTAAATTTATTAACATAGAAGTATAGCACTTACGATTTACTGATATGACAGCTCTATTAGCGTCGCCTTCAGCTACGAAGCTATGCAAATTATGAGATAATATACCTACATTAGTATATCTATCTGCTAAATCCTCTAAAATTTTAAATATAAGATGACTTTTAATAGCATTTTTTTTACCTTTATTAAAATATACGTACCTTTTAATATTATCGTCCAATATCCAACAATAACCCTTATTTAAATTATCTTTCCAATATTCTAAAATCTCATTTCTCATCGGTGTAGAACCCATATTTTTTAGGTGGTGATTAGGTCTAACCATTAAAACACAATAATCGGGATTATACCATTTTTTATATTTATCTTTTTCATCTTCTTCAATCCAAAGAAAATGATGTATTTTTAAATTAGTCAACAATAAATGTGTTTTACCATATTTATTAGCACGATCATAAGATACAATATTGATAGGATAATTTAGTTCTTCTTCTTCTTTTTCTTGCTTCTGAACCCATATTCCTTTTTGTGTTTTTGGTTTATAATTAATTGTTGTTGATATAGTCCTACCATTATTACTATATTCTACATTTTTAAAATTATTATTTATTATAGCTTTTACCTCATCTACATCATCAGGTTTACAGTATATATTACTATGTAGCATAACCCAGTCTTTAGCTACAGCATTATCATAATCCAAAATTTTAAAATCGTATTCTTCCACTTTACCGCCATTATTTATTTTTTTGGGTATAGCTGTTTTATTAAATAGCTCTTCCCATTTTTTGACATCTTCTTCATTTAATCTTGCTCTGAAACATTTAATATCATTATTTTTTTTTGCTTGAGATCGACTTTTAATATCTAATTTGTATAAAAGCGTATTATTGTTATTCTCCATCTTATACTATATATTACCGCAATATTTTTAAATCAATTTTTGCCTAAATAGTTCGCCTAAATTCGCGAGTTAAAAACATATAAAATTATTGGACTAAAATGGCGGGGTGGGGAGATAGATAGATAGTTCCTCCCTTATCCTCCCTTTTATTTTAGTTTTAGGGATTTACCCTCCTCCCTGTTTTTCTCTCTACATTATTAATAACAATCTTGTTTTGTGTTTTAAACTTTATCGTCTCAGGGATTAAAGGGAGGATCTCCTCCCAAACCTTTTATATAAAATAAAAAAAATATTTTGTATTTTTTTTTTTTTGTTTTCAAAAAAAGTTTTATATATTATCCTCCCTGAACTCCCTGAAACCATAATAAGAATATATTAATATATATTGTTATTGTAAAAGGTCTTAGGGAGGGAGGGAGGAGAGAAACTCCCTGAGACTAAGATAAAGGGAGGGACTATCTATCTAACCCCCACCCCCGCCATTTATGTATTCGAAGAAATAATTAAAAATATTTCTCTTTTATATATGAAATTAATAAACGGCGACTGTTTAGAAGAAATGAAAGATATAAGCGATAATTCAATTAACTTTTTATTTGCTGACTTACCTTACGGGCAAACGAGTTGTAAATGGGATTGTCTAATTAATTTGTCTTTATTTTGGAAACAAGTAAATAGAATATGTAAACAAGAAGCAGTAATGGCTTTTACTTGTAGCGTGAAGTTTGGCAATACTCTTATTAATAGCAATCCAAAATGTTTTAGGTATGATCTTGTATGGGTTAAATCTGCTCCTTGTGGGTTTTTAAATGCGAAAAAAATGCCTATGAAGAAACACGAAATGGTATATATTTTTTATAGGAAATTACCAAAAGTTTATACTGAAAATATTGCACTCCATCACACTCATAAGTTTTTGAAAGCAGCACCTATGCCCGAAAAGCCAGACTTATATGGGCGACTATGGGATAAAAATGGAAAACCATATACAAAAACAAAAATACAAAATCAATATACCCCCCCCTTACCAAATAGTGTCATAAAGGAAGAAAATGAAGTTATAAAAACCAATTTATATTCATCTAAAACATCAGAAAAACCACGAGAACTTTATAGAAATGAAGGGGGGCAATATAACCCCCCCTTACCAAATAGTATAATAAAAGAAGAAACATTTAAAAAAGGTAAAAATAAATCATCTACAAAAAACGATGTTTATAATAGTGTTGTAAGATTTAATAATGGTAAATTATATCATCACGATAGAAAATTACAAAAAGGAGATGACGCTATTTATGACCCCCCCTTACCAAATACCATAATAGAAATAAAAAGCGAAAAAGGAAAACACCCCACTCAAAAACCAGTACCATTAATGGAATGGTTGATAAAATATTATACACGAGAAGGTGATGTTGTTTTAGATCCTACGATGGGAAGTGGTGGGACTGGTATAGCATGTAAAAATCTAAATCGTGAATTTATAGGAATTGAGAAAGATGAAGATATATATAAAGTTGCATTAGAGAGAAATAATTAAAAATATTTGTCTTTTATCCCCCGCCATTTATTTGTCAAATTCATTTTTAACCTGTTTTATTTTATCTTCCAAAATTATTTGTTCCCAATCAAATTTAGCAATCATTAACCCATCTGATTTTTTAATTTTTATATGTTTAGTGTTATTACCAATAGCTACTTTTAGTTGAATTAAGAATTTTCTTTTTTCCATAGTGTATGATTGGTCGGTTAAATTACACCAATCTTTATAATCTTTATATAATTCTAATGTTTTTACCTTAGTTTGTTTATCGCATTTATGATTACTTACATAATATTCCAACCAGCATTCTTCCTGTGGTCTTGAAATATCTTTTAAATATTCCATATATTCTGTTTCTTTAATCATGTGATATTTAAAATTTTCGGGTGGTTCTAAGCTCATAAAATAGTTATACATAGATTTTATAGCGTTTTTATCATTCAAATAATTCCAACCTTGCGTAAAATATTCAGTATTTCCGATTTTATCGGGAGATGTATGAATAAGTAAATATCTACGATTATCACTCTCAATCGGTATAGGTTCTGCATTATTACTGGCGCCAATAAATCTATGATATGAATTAATTTCATATTCACCCTTATTCTTTTCATTAATACAAATCTTACCAGTAGTAGTAATAGCTTTAATCTGCCCGACGTAATCTTGAGTATTTCTGCGACCAAACTCGCTAAGATGAATTAAATACGCACTTTTCATGAAAGGATTAAATCCACCCCATATATGTTTTTCAGGGGTAGAGGTTTCAAATTTTTTATTAGCACCTATCATTTGCTCTATCCACGCGAAAAGCATATCCTTCCCCGCCCCTTGCTTACCTATAAATATAGGTACAAATGATTTAGATTTCGGATATTTAAGTAAATGAGATATCCAATTTTTAATGGATAAAGCTACATCTTCATCATAATTACATAAAACTAATATATGATGTGTCATATATTCCACAGCTTCTTTATCCTCTGTATACTCACCGTCCCAATTGAGAATATCCCAGTCTCGCCATAAATTATATTTGTCAGTTTCATCATAGTTAGGATCTGTAATAATTTCAGAAAATGTATTTTCATCAGTAATCCCATCTTTCAACCACTCACTAACAATAGAAACTTTTTCATCACGAGTAATACCTTGACTATTTGTAGTTGATTTAGTATAGTTTATATGCTCTACTGATTGAATAAAAGCATCTTTTTTATAAAATTCATAAGTACCGTCTTCTTTTATAATCCCATATAAAGGGGGATGTATTATTTTTATCGGATTAAATCTTTCTTTAAATAAATTCATACGAGTTTTATAACTATCAATCTTTTTTAACAATTCAGGAATATTAGGTTTATAGTCGCCCATATCAATATCAGTAATAATAGGCTTTTCTTCAATTTTAAAATAATCTCCATATTGAGCGGTTATAATATAATTGTAATGTTCCAATAAATCATCATCGCCATTTTTAACTAATAAACCATCAAACATTAATGCAAAAACATCATATTTTTTTGGTGTTAATTTTACAAGACTATCTATTATTTTATTTTCTATTTTACATAAAATACGATTTACAAAACTACTCTCTTGATTATTTTTATCTTGTTTTTTATTTTCTGTATCTTTTAATATATTTTTATAATCTTTTACTTTTTTTAATTCTTCTCTTATAAATTCCATTTCTTGTTGATATTCTTTTATCCATTTATTTTTAGTGAATAATGGTTCGTCGCTATTTGTCGCGGTTAATATTAATTTTTTAATATCTTGTCCTTCAAATACTTCTTGTTGAAAATTATTTTTTATAACGTGTTCTTTATTAAATACATAATTTTTTAGCATTTGTTTATCAGTATTTATGTTATGTTTTTTACATAAATAATATAAAATTGTCGGATGTGCCGATTTTATGTCATAATCTTTTACATTCGTATTAGATAATAGAAAGTTTCTAATTTGCCTTTTAATATTCTGAATACCGCCATTAGCATACCGCCTACCATAATTAGTAAAATACGCATAACGATAATCTACATCTATTTCGCCCTCTTCAATTAGTAAATTTTCTAGAAAATCTTTAGTTTGTTGTTTATTAATTTCTTGAGTTTCCTTATCATAAAAGGTGTCGAGGTTTTCTAACGCGTAAGCGACTTTGTCAATATCATAATTCTCCCTAAATGAAGTCATCATATATATAATATTTATATTAAATTTTTTATATCAATTTTTTAAATAAAACATAATTTAATTATTTGTCCTAAATTAAATTATATTTCCAGCAATATCGCAAAATCTATAAAATGTTATTTCTAAAGATAATTGTAGAATTTCTCTCTTTAATTTAATAGCATCTAGTACCCATCTAATTTTATTCTCATTACTAAATGCATCTTCGCCATCATACCATTCACTATATTCTTTTAATTCTTCTGTAAATTTATAAGTTGGTCTTTGGTACATGATAATATTATTTTGTATTTGTTGATCTAAAATAGATAAATCCATAGTATATATATATTTTATATTTTATTTATAGAACAAACATCGCCGCTTTACCCGCCGCTGTAGCACCTTTACGGGCAACTTTAGCTCCCATCTTCGCCGCACCTTTGGTGTTCTTCGCCGCCTTAAAACCAGTCTTCGCAAGTTTCTTTGTCAGTTTCGCCGCTTTCATTCCTTTTCCCTGCTTAACCGCCTTCTTCAGTTTCTTCGCCTGACGTTTGCCACGCTGAACGAGTTTACCAGCCTTATCTGCCTTCTTCGAACCCGAACTGATTTGCTTGAATATATTTGCCATTATAATATTTAGAGAGAAAATGTTAATTATTCATTTTCATTTTTGTCTATTTTTAAAAGATTATAGTTGCGATAAAAAAGAAAATCAGAGCCTTTCCTTAAACTTGTGTCAATCAATAAAAAATCAAACCTATCTTTATAAGCGGCGTTCATTAATTCATCTGCGTCTTTCTTCGGCATCATCATAAACTCTTCTTGAATGGTATTTATTTCGCGCATCGTTTTTGGTTTAAATAAAAATATTAAAGATGCATTACTTCGCAGGGCAGGCGATAAGTCAGTAGCTTTATGAGCTACTACAATAATAGACAAATTTTTATGCCTTCTATTTTTTATGATTTGGTTTAATCTTTTCTCATTCTCTCTGGTTCTCAATTGACTACTAACATCATCTAAAATTACTAAATTATGTTTACCGTCATCAACAGCATCTTCGCCAATCTCATCTAATAAATCAAAAACCTCTTCATTAAGTTCGGTAAATTTTTGATCGTCTGCTATTTTTTCTAAGGGACTATCTTTAATTGTATCGGCAGAAGGACTAACAAATACAATTTTGTCAAACATCTTACGATATGAAAGTTTGCGTTTCTTATCTTTTGTAAATTTATTAGATCTTAAAAGATTTACAATTAAATTAGTTTTACCACTGCCACTAGCGCCACTAATAATATTAAAAAAACTGGTATTCATGAGGGGTTCAGCTATAGATATTCCTTTTTTATTACATATTACTTTATCGCAACTCATTTCCACTTTTTTAATGTCTAAATCTTTATTCGGTATTTCTATTATCTTCATATAAATTATAGAGAGAAAATATGATATTAATTATACAAAAATCATCGCGGGTCGTTGAGGAGTTGGCGAAGGTGCTGGGGTCGGTGGTGGTTTTTGTTCTTTTGGCTTTCTCGTATATTTCCTCTTCGGTGGTGCGACGACTGGAGCTGGAGGGTTCGCCTTTTCTTTCATAAGTGCTTTATATTGTCGCATCGTTAAAGGTTTGTCATCTTCGTCTACAACTGGTGGTGGTGGTTTTACGGGTTCGCCATTATGCAAAGTTGTATCCATTTTAAAATTAACTTCTTTTTTATTTTTTTTTGCTGCCAACATTCTAGCAGTCGCCGCTTTCTGTGCCGCAGTTCTTTCTTTTTTAGCAGGTGCTTTTTTAGGAGCGGGTCTGTTAATTTCTATTATTTCTTCACTATCAGTATCGCTATCTGTTTCGCTATCACTTTCAACGATTTCAACGACTTCTTCTTTATAGGATAATTTCTCAACGGGTTTTCTGACTATTTTTTTTTTAGGCATATATAATATAAATGGATATAAAAAATTTCCCTAAAACTCAAAAAGATTTTCAGTATTTAGAAACAATCTCAAAAAATATGATAGACGATGACACACCTCATATGGTAGAAAGAGACTGGACGCAAGAAGAAATTAATTTATTTGTAGAGCAATTTAACGGCAGTCAAGAGGAAGTAGAACCATATATAGATATGAATAAATTAGATCCTAATTTTATTACTTATGCTGATATTGAAAAAAAATATGAAGGTTTCTCTCCAGAAATACTTAATGTATTGTACGAGTGTGAAAATAAAAAATTGGAAGATGCTAGATTACCGCCCTTAATTGTAAAAAATCAATCTATAAAATTAATCAATAATTTTTCTGATATAGTATATATAGATGACGACCAAACAAAGACAAACACAAAAACAGGTAGTCCAGATATTTCTTACAGAGAAACAGAAGAAAAAACGAAAAAAAAAGAAGAAGAAGAAGACTGCGAAAGCGGGGGGGACGTCGCCGTTTAAAATAGGGCAAATAAAACCTTACCAAATCCCTCTAGCTTATCCCGCTTATCCGCAAGTTATTCCAAAATACGAGGTTGACAAAACTACACAAATAGCAAATGCTTTACGTAATTATATGGGCGTTCAAAGTGAAGCATTAGAAAAAGTAAATAATAATTTAAATGCGATTAGAATAGAACAACAAACGGCAGGTAAAAGAAAGGTGGCTTTTCCAGTTGAACCTTTTAGTGGTTCAGATGAAAGAAATATTCGCGGCGGTATATCGAGTGATATAGATGATGCCCGAGAAACAGAATACGACGATGTTAAAAATGCTACAGATGCCTCTACTGGTTTAAGTGAAGCAGAGAAGATCATGAGAAGAGCAAGTCGAACAAAGACTTTAAGTGAAACAGAAGCAGATACGGACGCCGAAGAGACAAAATCAGACTTTCCAGTGCCCCCTGTGCCCGCTCTATTACCCCCGCGAGGGCGAAGGAGTAGAAGGAGTGAAAAAAAACCCGCCACTGATTTAAAAAAAGAATTAAAAGAACAAGGCATCAAAGTACCATCTTCATATGACGCAGCACAAATAAGAAAACTTGCGGAACAAACTGGTATATCTTTACTTCGATAAATAAAATAATTTATTATATATATGGGAAATAAATTATTTATAGTGATCTTATTTAGGGACTACAATAAAGAGACAATTTCTTATGTTGGGTTATTTCATACAAAACAAGCAATCATTCAAAGTATTCCAATTTTAAGTTATAATGATTTAGTGCCGAAGCAAAATAAATATAAAACAATTAAAAGTTTATTTCATTTCATAGAGATCCCAAATGAAAGGAAACATTATTTTAATTCATATCATTTGACAAAAGACAAAAGACAAATTATTCCTCAGGGTTTTTAATTTGGTTTGGTGTAATATTTTGGGTAGGTTCATTTATGTTGCTTATGTCATATTCAGCTAATAGTGTCGCAGTATTAGTGCCCCTATTGTTGGCAACTCTGCGGAGGTCATTAAAAGTGCCGTTGGTGTTAATATGTTTCATAGTTATTTTCATGATCTCGCCTTCTTGAATTCCTCTTATGAGATGAGGGCGGAAGTAAGAAGAAATACTGCCGTTTGTAATTGGTGTGCCGTCTTTTTTAGAAAATAACAATTTCTCTTCTTTATCGCCTAATAATTGTTTTACAACTTCCACAAATTTTTTAACAGAAATAACATTTCTTTTTTGGCCGTAAGTTCTGAATGTCTTATATCTATTTCTTAAATAAATTGCTTTTCCATCTTTTATATAAATATGATTTAATTGATTGTCTAATTTACTTTCATCTACATTATTTTTATGTAATTTAATATAGGCGACATCTTGATTTCTAACATTCACTTTTAAAAATAAAAAGTTAATTAAATATTTCATAGGTTTTTCTTCATTTTTTAATATTTTATTTAATTCATCAAAAGTTGGCAAATCTGCTTTTTGTAATTCTCCATTTGATTGTTTTTTATATTCTAATACATCATCTCGATATTCTTTCTCTTTCTGCATTAAAAAATCTTTGTTTTTTTCATTCATATATATTTTTTTGACAACAACAAAGTAAGAATATTTTGTATTAGGATTAATTTTTTTTTGTGTACGGGGTACTATATAATTGTCTAAAGTTTCAACTACTTCCTCTACTGGTTTATTTTTAATAAATTTACGTTTGTCTTTTAGATTAAGTATAACTCTTATTTGTTTATACGAATTCGTATAAACTTTGCTTGTATGTGGTGAGAGTTCGAGAGTAATTCGTTTCAGTTCTTTTTCCATAATATATATATAATATAATAATATTTTTTTATATCAATATTATTGTATTAATATTTTAATAATATTCCTAAATATAATGAGTTATAGAGAGAAATAGTGTGCCGGCGGGTATAAATGATGTTTTATTTATATAATATCATTAAAAAAAAGACTTAAAGGTGGAGTTTTACAATTAAAATTTAAATTTTATTCTTAAAACCTCATTTATTATGGATATTATATAAAAATGATGTTTTTTTTATATAATATCATTACGTTCTCTCGACGAGGTCGGCATCATGTCCGCGACCAGTTGGATATTTTTTCCCTTCTCGCCTTTTTATTACATTTAATATAAATTTATAAGTCCGCGCCATCGCCCACTGCTCTTCACTTTTTACACCAGCTCTTACCGAAGATGGATTATTTTTAAATGCGCCAACACCACGATTAAAGGCATCTTGTATTAATGACTTTTTTATTTTAAAATATTTTGCTAGAGTTGGTATTTTCCTATCGGGTATTTTTGCCCCATATTTTTTGTCAAATTCTATAGTAAATTTAGATCTTCTATTCATTTATATATAATGTATAATCAAAAAAAAATAACAACATATAAGCTTCTATATAGATTTTTTAAAAATAAAATTCCTTCAGATATTATCTATTATATTAGTAAGTTCGTTGGTAAGTACACTAGAGTTAATATACCTAAAAGATGGATTAGAATAAAACTCAAGAGAGAAAAACGTTTAATTAGAGTTTATTATTAAAGGGATTAATAATATATATTTAGGGAGTTTCTCTCCTCCCTCCCTCCCTAAGACCTTTCACAATAACAATAAATTATATAGTTATATAGTTTATCATCTTAGGGAAGATAGGGAGGATAATATATAAAACTTTTTTTAAAATACAAAAAAAAAAAAATAAAATATTTTTTATGTGTCATATAAAAGGATGAAGAAGTAGAACCTCCCTGTCTATCCTCCCCCTCCCCGCCATTTATGCCAACTTTATTAATTCAAGTTCTACCATACTAAACCAATCTAAATTCGCCTGTGCTGTTGTATCGGTGAAACCCGTATTAGTCCCTAAGTTTAATTTTGTAGGAAACATTAACTGATCGTTCGCCGCCAAATCAAGGTAATCCTCAAAATTAATACTTCCCATAGTTCCCTCGCCATCATCTCTGATATATGCCGCCCCAAAAAATCCTCTATCATCGTCTTTCCAATATAGCGTCGTACCGTGCCGTAAATATGCACCAACAGTAATGCGGCCATTCTGCCCGTCGTTCTCGACGGTTGCCTGATATTTAATACGATAAAACCCCGCGACAGAAACAGTAATAATCCCGCTCCCAGTAGAACTCACGAATGACGTACCCGTTTGTCGTGTTTGCCTTATATCGTTCGCTACATTATCCCCACCCCATAAATTATTAGTCGCCGCATCTTTATCAAAATTATATCTCACCATTCTCGGTGTATGGTAAAAATGACCCGCCCCTACATTAAAATCATTACCATTTACTTTTATGGTTGTGGCGGGGTCAATTACAAATCTAAAAGCAACATCTTCTAACGCTGTTATGTCACTTGTATTCGTCGCTTGTTGATTTGATAAACTGGTTAGTGTGGTTTCTACATTTGTATAATTTGGGATTGCTAATACTTTGCCTGTGTCTATTGTTAAATTATTTGCTATTGTTGTTATATCGCCTGATGATGCGTAAGTAATACCAGTCAAAGCAGTTGTTGCTGCCTGTAATTCTGTATTGGTAATCGCTCCTGTGACCGAAACATTATTATCTATTGTGGTTAAATCTCCACTTGTCACATAAGTAATACCAGTTAATTTTGTTGTTGC
>CAACVF010000089.1_pt1 | contig 18606 bp, 26 predicted proteins | sample 2381781 | NCBI WGS metagenome assembly CAACVF01 (sample SAMEA5211967, study PRJEB30684) | marine metagenome | biome: Marine; feature: Epipelagic; material: Water | collected 2015-10-15 | depth 60 m | reverse complement strand
CATTTGAAAATGCTGTAGGCAAATATCTTACAAAGAGAGGAGAGTAATTATGAATAAACATGCTCCAAAAAGACGACAAATAGTTTACTGCGATACAGGTATCGCGAGAAAAACTTGGTGTGGACCATATGCGATTGCAGTGGTCTGCGGAACTGAATATGAAGAAGCATACAGAGTTGCCAGAGCAATTCGTGGCAAAAGACATGCCAAAGGAATCACTGTTACTCAGATGATTCAATCTTGCAAAAAACTTGGTGTCACTGGTGTGAGGAAAGAACTTGATAAAAAGATGAAATTATCAAAATGGCTTGACCAGCACACATTACCAAATAAAGTTTATGTTGTCAATATTACTCGTCATTTTTTAATCATTGACACAAGAGATTGGACAACTATTGATAATCAAAAGCCAGAGTGGGAAGCTGTGACAGCATCCAAACATCTCAATAAAATGGTTAAAGGTCATTTTATAGTTGATAATCCAAAGTTCGAAACAGACAACAATGGTTGGCTTTTTGAACCACTAGCTGCATCCAGTTGATAAGGTTTCCTGAGCATGAAATAAAACTGCTCATTTTATTATAAAGGAGAAAGTAAATGATTGAATCTTTAGTTTGTTTAGCAACAGCAATTTATTTTGAAGCAAGAGGAGAGCCAACTGTTGGACAAATAGCAGTTGGTCAAGTTGTAATGTCAAGAGTAAATGATCATCGTTATCCAGATAATGTTTGTGATGTTGTTAAAGAAGGATATTATTATTCTTGGAATACCAGCATTCCTATTCCTGGCAAATGTCAATTTAGTTTTTGGTGTGATGGGAAACCAGAAGAAATTACAGATCATGGAGCATATGAATGGGCAGAAGAAATTTCTTGGGGATTAATTGAAGGCACATTAAATATAATTGATTTAACAGATGGAGCAACACATTACCATGCTTATCATGTTAAACCTTCATGGAGCAAAAGATTTACACAAACAGTAAGAATTAATGATCATATATTTTACAGATGGGAGAATGAATAATGACTAAATTTTCAGATGAACTGGTTAAAAAAATTCAAAATTATTATTTTGAAGGAAAGAAACAAAAGAAATTTCAAAGTGATAAAGTATTTACTATTGATGATGTTGTGAGAAAATTTGGTCTTTTTCCTAACCAGATAAAAAGAATATTATATGTTAAGAGCAAGAAATGACTTTAGAAAGATCTATCCAATCTTCTTTAGACATATTTCCTTTTTTATACCAATGCAAAAGTTTGGTGAACTCACCTTTCGAAACACGATTGTAAGTTTTTCTAGCATTGTTGCCATCTATAAGTCCTATAAAATCTCTGCTTACACGAATTAAAATCCAACATTGACCTTCATATTTTCTATAATTTTCAAGCCAAAGAACTTGGTTTAAAGACAATCCTGTTGAAACTCGCTTCTTTGGCCAATCAGGGATGTACTTTAATTCTATCCAACCAGAATCACCTTTTCTATTTATATAATGAATATCTGGCATTCCTTTCATAACTTTATTTTCAACTCTATACATTCTTAAATGCAAAGACTTTCTTAACAAATGCCAAAAATTTCTCTCACTCATATTATTCTCCTTCATCAAGGAACATTGATCTTGGGTCTTTTGTTATAGCATCAGCAAGATTCTTTTTATCTCTTAATGCTGTAATTATTTTCGTATCTATTGTTTTCTTTGCTTCGATGTCTATATAAGTAACATTATTTTTTGTTCCTATTCTGTGACATCTGTCTTCGGATTGAAGTCTTGTTTCAAGATCAAAACTATTTGAATAATAAATAGCATAATCTGCAGCTGTTAATGTTAAGCCAATTCCACCAGACTGAGGTTGGCCAATAAAATATCTTATTTTAGGATCATTTTGAAATTTATCTACTGCAATTTCTCTATCATCAGTTGATATGTCCCCATGATAACTAACAGCAAGGTCACCTAAAGCACCCTCTATGGCTCTTAAATCAGCTTTAAATCTTGCCCAAATGATAACTTTTGACTGTATTTCATCTAAAATACTTAATAATGCTTTTAAACGAGGATTAACACTATTTATCATTTCAACACCATTTTCAGTCGGAAACCAATTGCAAGTTATCTGCTGAAGTCTTAAAAATCTTGTTATTGCTTCTGGTGCTGCCAGTGTTTCACCTTCAAGTTCAGCAACAAATTCTTTTTTCATAGACTTATAAAGTTTTAATTGTTCTGGTGAAAGATCAACATAATATCTTTGATAAATTTTATCAGGCAAATCTAGGCAGTCTTTTTTAAGAACTCTAAAACTATGCCCTTCTATATTCTTTGTTAATTCATCTATGTTTTGATAAGAAACAACTTCTCTATTCTCAAAACCACCCATTATGCAATAACGAGCTTTGAATGAATAAAAACTATCATATCCGAGAATATTAGGATCAAGAAATTTAAACTGACTATAAACATCCTCTGGTCCTTTGGTTACTGGTGTTCCTGTTAATATTCTGCGATACTTTGCATTCTTAGAAAATTTTGTAATTATTTTTGTTCTTTTTGCTCCTGGACGTTTTATTCTAGAACTTTCATCAACAATAAGCATTACATTGTGGGATGATAAAATTTTCATCATATAAAATACAGCAATATTACTTACGAATGCTTCAACATTAAAAGAAAACACTTTAAGGCAGTTTTCAGTACCTATAACGGCATTAAATTTATCTCTGTGGCTTTTTATGTTATTTTGCCCAGACCTATAGTAGATGGCTTCATATGGGCACCAATCAGGCATATGAACAGGAAGTTCCTTGCTCAACCAGTTTCGGTGCACACCATTCGGTGCAATAACGACCAAAGCATTGATTTTATCGTTTGCATACAAATAAGAAGCATTATCAATTATAACTTTTGTTTTTCCTGTGCCTTGTTCCATTAAAAGACCAAAAGACTCTTTATCACGAGACATGTAAAATGCTTTTCTCTGATGATCAAAAGGTTTTGTCTTAAATTTAAAGTCATCATTTGTTGGCAAAATATCAACTTTCATTGAGCGAGTTTTCTCAGCTTCAATTAATGACTCGATATATTTTTCTAAAATAGGTTTTGCATTTTCAGACCATACAGCATCTGGCCAATATTTTTGTATTCTGCTCAAATTAGCACCTGTTGGATCGAACAGCAAATCCCGACCGATCCACTTTTTGAATCCTGGAAGACTGGACAACTTTTGTATTGATGTGCTGTCCAGTTTAACTTTTGCCAAGCAGTATTTTCCAAATTCTGCCTTTTCGATTTGCATTACAGTCCCCATCTTTCTGCACATATTGGACCAATGCCTTTCTCGATGCTATTATGCTTGGTTAGTTCTCTGCCACAGCAAGAGCAGTTTCCAGTTCTTTTACCATAAGCAACAGCAGAACCGAGTGGATCTTTAGCAATCTCTTGTAACTTTTCAAGAGTTCCTTCAGGAGCTCTGCATGGAACAAAATAACCACCAGTGACTTTACCAGCATATTCGCCATCAACTTTAACATAAATAGCACCAGAATTTGCACCAGAGTCAGGTGCTCTAGACAATACCATATTATCAACACGAAATTTAGGTGTTTTAATTGCTTCATGAGCTTTGTCAAAAATTTTCTTAACATTACTCAAATCGATAGAAACTAAATTGCTTTTCTTTTCAGCTTCATTTTGTTTAATTTTAATGAGCATAGCACTGGCAGCAAACATTTGCTTGTCAGACAGAGAACCTTTTAAATAAATTTGATCAACTAAAGATCTGGCAAAAGAATTCCAAGATGAAACCTCTTTAAGAGAATCAAAAATTTTTTTATTTTCTTCTTTCACACAAAATTTCTGAGCTTTAAGCTCACTCGCTCCTAAATATTTGTTTTTGTTAAAAGAAATTGCTCTCGTTCTTCTATCATTATATTCTTTACTTGCGATATATTCAAATGCACTTGTCATAATAATTTCCTTTCTCAGTTAATGTAGACATTATCTTTTATTTCACCAGATAAGTAAAGGAATAAAGTAAAAAAAGATCCTTTTAAAAACAATGACTTAAAAAATAATACAAATTATTTGAAACTGTCTTTAATGCTTTTAACAACATTTTTTAAATTAAATGGTTTTTCATTTGGTCTGTATTTACATCGTATTTCCCTCGGACACTCCCCAGCTTCTAAAGGAACACTTTCTCGATATTCTGTATGATTTGCTCCAACATAAATGCAAACTCTTTGTTCAGTTAATAATAATTGTTTTGCCAAACGACAAGTTGTTGTTTGTATGTCTCTGCTATAAGCAACTAAATAAAACAAACAAATAAAACTAATAATTATTAAAATCCAATAAAACCAATATGTCACTCTTTTATTCCTATTGATATTATCCACATCATCCATAAAAGTCCAGCAGCTCCTATTAAAGAAGCAATTCCAATAATAGAATAATCTCTTATCATTTTTTGCTGTTCTTCTTTTGCATAAATTGCTTCTTGCCTTGCTTTTCTTATACGACCTTCTTCTCTCAATAATTCTTCCCAAGCATTTGGACCACCATAATTTCCTATGATAAAATTTTTTAATTCTTCTCTTTGTTTCGTAACTTTTTTCTTTGCTGCAAAACTTTCCATTGCCAAAGACTCAACCGAACCATTGAACAATTTATCGAATGTTGAAGGATTATTTGCATTTCTATTTATATTATCTATGTCGGAAACAGCAGTCATCCATTTGCCAATTTCACCAGATATTTCATCCAGCTCTTTGCCAAACATTACTGCTTTTTTAATTGCTCCATATGCCTGAGTTGCTCCAGAAACAGCGAGACTCAGGGTGACAGGATCTAACATTTATTATTCCTCTCATCTTGCAGAGCTTATAACCTTTGCTTTTGTTGATTTAGACATTTCATTGATAATATTTTTTATCTCTTCTGGCAGATCAGTTCGTATCGATCCTGATGTGTCAATAGGAGATCCAACAGATTCTCTGTATTTTTCATATGCACCAACTGATATTGGACTGCCAGAATCGACAACCATGCCACCACTCTCAACAAATTGAGGATAAGTTAAAATTTGACCTGCTTGAGCAGGTGATATTAACTCGTCTGGTGTAAATTTTTCTGCTGTAAAAGCACTTGCTGTTGTTACACCAGCAGTTAAACTGTCAATTATTTGTCCAACTCTTTTACCTAATATAGAAAGAGCATCTTGATCGGTTAATGCTCTTTGTATAAGATCAGCATTTTCAGAAACTAATATTTTTGATGCTTGTTCCAGTTGTGCTTGAGATATATTGTCAACTTTTGAACCGAGCATTTTTCTTGCCATTCTAGTGAAAGCAAAAATATTTAAAGGATTCAATGCAAATTCAACAACATCTACAGCAGCATCTGCACCAACTCTTTTAGCACCTTCTGATGTTATCGCTGTTGGAGATCCACCAAGAACTCTGCCTTTTGTTGCTTGTGTTTTACTTGCTAATTCTAATTTTTTTAGAGTTTCTTCAAACATTCCTTCAGGATATATTTTTTCTAATATATCTCTTTCTTTTCTATCTAATTTACTTAATGCTGACATAAAACTTTTAGAAGAACTTAAAGCAAATTTATTTTTAAGTTGAGCTGCAACTCCTGCTCTAAAAGAGTCCATTGCCAAAGCATCACCTCTTTGTGCAAGGTTGTCAAACTGTATTGATAAATCTTCAAAACTTTTACCAAATGATTTTTTGCCATCTTCAAATGCTTGTTGTGCTGCTTTTATACTTGCCCATTTTGCTCTTGTTGCTGCTAAATCTGGAGACACTTCATCAATAATATTTCTAACAGATTTTTCAATAGCACCTAATGAAGTTCCGAGATTTCCTTTATTACCACTGAATGCTTTATTTGTTGCATCTGCCAATGCTCTTCTTATAATCTCACCATCTTCAAGAGTAACATCTCTCAACAGTTCTAATTTGCCTTTTTTTACTTTAAAAAGTTCAGGTGCATTATTTGCTTTTAAAAGTTTATTTATCCCTGATCTTAAAAACTTTTGATTTGTTAAAATTTGCTCTGTTGCAAGATTCAATGAATTAGATTGTAGAGCTTTGCCTTGTTCAAATATTTCTTTATATGCAGTTGATTCTGCTGCTTCTAATTCTTTTAAATTTTTGCTCAATGCTAATGTTATATTTTCTCCACCTTCTGGTGCAAGTTCAGACAATAATGCTTTTTTACCTGATTCGAAAGTTTCATCTGCTCTTCTTGTTAATGTATCAGCAATTATTTGACCACCAGATCCACTTTTTGAATATACTGCTCTTAATGCGTTTGCTGTTTGATCACTCATATCTGGTATTATTTCACCAGCATTAACTCTTCTAACAACTTCTTCAAGAGTTAAATTACCTTCTTGCATTATTCTTAAAACTTCATCCTCTGCTGCTTTGCCCAACTTACCACTTAATTGCCTTCTTATGAAATCTGCTGGTTTTTTAAGTAATTTACCTCCTAATTCAACTGCTTTTGTTCCTATTGGACCAGCAACACCACCTACAACACCACCAATCCCTGCACCTTTTATTCTACCACTAATATCTTCCCCAGCTCCTGCTCCTGCTGTTGCTCCACCTACAGCTCCTATCAATGCTGCTCTGCCGAGAGTTGGTACTAAACTGCCACCACCAGTAAATGGTGCAGCTGCAACTCCTGGAACAAAAGCACCACCAATCTCATATTTTAAACTTCCTGGCTTTTCTTGTGCTGTTTTTAAAGCACTTCTTTCTTTTTCTAATGCTTCACCATAAGTCTCTGGACCAATCGCTCTAATTGCAGCAATCGCTTCATCTGAGAAATTAAATAATGCACCTTGTGCAGCAAGACGAATTTTTTCACTGACTGTTAAACCTTCATCGTCAACTTCCTCAGGACTTGATTCAATATTATATTTTTCAAGTAATCTTTTCAATTCTTCTGTTGAATTATCTGACATTATTCTTCTCTTTTGTCAATTTCTTGTTCTATAAATTTTAATTGCTGGACTGTGTAAATTTTACCAGCATTTGGTTTTTTCAATAAATTTTTCAAATTTTCTGTTGTTAAACCTGCTATGGTATCTTTGAAAAATAAATCTTTTCCTGTTGTTATATTTTGTAATTGTTTATTGGCATAACCTTGAGGATCTAATATTTGATATGTTTCTTCGCCACTGGTATAAGTTAAAAAAGGAACAGCATTAGGATATATAGATTTGAATGCATCCATGCCTGATGCTTGAATCATACCTTTTGTCGCAGTTTCTCTTAATGCTCTTTTTTGTTCAAGCACTTCTGCACTATCACCAACAACAGGAAAATATTGTAAGAGTGCGTCTGCATATTCTGATGCAGCAATCGCAGCACCTGATTCTTGTCTTAATTGAGCTGCAACCCAGTTTTGTGCTGCAACATGAAATTGTTGTGCTAATGGTTCTACACCAATCATACCGAGACCAAGACTGCTCATTCCTTTTATTTTTGCAACATCTTCCACATTTAAAATATAACCTTGAGCAATAACATTCCTTAATACACCTTCATTAAAAAGCATCCTACTTCCAAATCCCGCAGCTTGAACTTGATTTTGATCAAATTTTTGAGACTTCTCACTTAATATTTTATCAAGGTCAATGCCTTCAGGAACAGGCAAATTGGTGCCTGAAAGATCAATTCCTGGTCTTATTCTAGTAATTTCTTTTCCATCTACAATCTCTGTAAACTCACCACCAATAACAAGTTTTTGATATTTAGTAGAATATTCATTCATTTCTGCTTGAGAAACTTCTTCTTTATTCGCTATTCTATTTCCAATGTCATTTACTTTAGTAAACATTCTTTCAAATTCTGTACCTGCTGTTGGTTTATCAAATAAATTAACTATTCCTTGTGGCAATTTATTAAACTCTGCTGCTGTTATAGAAATAACTTTATTAACAGGAATAGTTGTGTTAGGGAATATTTTCTTAAACTCTTCTTCATTTGTAATTTGTACATTAAAAGGTTTTGAAGGTGATGGATCTTTTACAACTTCTGATAATGCATAACCTTGATTCTGTAAATTAATTGCTTGCCTGCTATCTAAAAGTCGAGTTTCTTTTTTACCATCTGGTGAAGTTATTTCGTAATTTTTTAAAGCTCCTGTTTTGCCTAATGCTGTTGCCAATGATAATGCTTGTGCTGGGAGTGCTGCTTTTCTTTTTCTTTCTTCTTCAGCTCTTTTCATTAAATAAGAAGTTGGTGATTGTATTGCTCCAGCAGCAGATCCTAAAAGTGTGGCTCCTGGCTGACTGGCTTGTTTTGCCATTTCAGTAAAATATAAAAGTCCAAGCATATTTTTATCAACAGGTTCAGGAGCTGGGGAAATTTTATTAATTAAATTTAATGCTCCTTGATAATCCAAACCACCTAATGCACCTGCATTTACATCTGCCATATTTGTAGATGAAACACCTAATAATTCTGGGTGACCTGCTAATTCATTTCCACCACCTTTAACTAAATGTGGCATAATTTATGCTCTTGAAAGATTATATGCATTATATAAAGCACCAAGACCTCCTAATGTTTGGCCATATATACTTGGATTCTGTATATATTGTGAGCCTGTTTTCATTCCATAACTTGTTTGATCATATGGAACACCTTGTAAAGCACCTAATAAAAAATTTAATTGTTGTTGTGGATATTGTCGTTGATCTGTGTAATCAGCATAAGCCAAATCTAAAGCCATTTGATCTAATTGCCTTTGTGCTTGACCAGTGCTTATAAGTCCAGCTGCAGCTTGTTCTTGAAGTCCTTGCACAAGTGGAGCCATTCCTTCAAGTTGCTGTGTTCTACGAAGTCGAGATGCTTCTTCTGCTTCATATGCAGCACGTGCTGCATCTTCAGCTCCAAAACGAGCAGTTCTATCTTCAGTAAAACGACCTCTCATGACGTCTTCTGCACCAAAACGAGCAGTTCTGTCTTCAGTGAAACGACCTCTCATAACATCCTCAGCTCCGAATCTTGCTTCTCGATCTGTATCATAACGATCAGCAGCAAAACTTAGTCCTTCTTTTGCTGCTTGTGCTCGTAAATCACCAGCTTGTTTTGCAGCTTCCCCAGTCGTCTGACCTTCAAGTATTCCTAAACGAGAACCGAAACCTCCACCACCTTTTGCTGCTTTGGCTCTTGCTAATGCCAAATTATCATAAAGTGTTTGATCAATTTGCCTTACTGCAGGATCTGTTGCTGATTGGTAAATATCTAAAAAAGGTTGAGCTGTTTCTATTGAGAATGGATCTCCTAATAATTCCTGGCGAGTTGCACCTTCATATGGATCTCCTAATAATTGCTCACGAGTTGCACCCTCATATGGTTCTCCAAGCAACTCCTCACGAGACATTGAATCATAACCTTTACCAAGAGTCATTGCTGATGCACCTGCTAAATCCATATAAGGTTTATAAGAGTCTGCACCTTCTCTAAGAATGTCTGCTGCTCTTTGCTCATCAGGTGTTAATTTAGATCCACCATAAGTTGCTATTCTTGGTCCAGTGTATTCTGGATAAGGTGATGATGCTATATTTGCAGCTTGTTCAAATAACATTTTACCACCTGCTGAAACCCATTCTGGTAATTCAGTTCCTTCAACAGTTTGACTTGCATCTGGCAATTCAGTTACACTTGTTGTACAATAACCACCCATTTATCTCTCCACATAAATTGACCCAGCTTTTTCTAAACCAAGTCTTTCAAAAAATTTATCTTTTCGCTCTATATCGCCAGAGAACACATGTCCAAGCCTCACAGACATATTAACCGATTTTGCATAATTTATAAAGGTTTTCCCTAACATTAATCCTGCTCTTGACTTTCTATGTTTTTTAGATACGAAAAACCACAAATCAGATAAATATTTTTCATCGCTCCACCAATCGCATCCAAATAAACCTCCTATTGACCCTGTTATTATTTCTTTATCATTCAAACTTACAAATACAATTCCTGTTTTTATTAAACTATGCACTTTATTGGCCAGAAGTTTAAGTTTTATGTCTGGGATTTTTAAAACTGCTCCTTCATGCATCTCTTTTAAAAGAAATAATATTATGAAGGCATCATCTAAATTTGCCCTTCTTATTTTCATCCCATATTACTTAAAGCACCCATTTCTTCTTGCATTTGCTGTCCTTCACCTGAAACTGCATTTATTAATTCAGCAAGTTCTGGTAAAAGTTTAATTAATATTCTGGCAGTTTCAGGTGAAATAGCACTATCAAGCATTGACAATTCCTGTTCTGACATATTTGCTAAACGAGCCATAAGGACAGCAGTAATTTCTTCCGATGGTCTCATTAAATTTGCTTTTGCTTCTGGTGGCATTCCACCTTGTTGTGGCATATTAGCACCTTGCATTTCTGGCATATTAGCACCTTGCATTGGTGGCATCATTGGTTCAGCCATATTTATATCTCCTTGTGTTTGTAAAGTGTTGACCAATCTGTTTTATTACAAAAAGATCCTATTGCCAAACACATTGGTTCTAAAATTTTCCTGTAAATTTTACCTAAATAATCTGGCTTTTCTCTTTCACCATATATATAGGCAATCTCATTCGCTCTATGACCTGCGACATGTTTCCAAAAATTAACTAATCTTCCTTTTCGCATTTGCTTAACCATCCAAACTGCCCAGATGTGATAACCATTAACATGCATTGGAGTCAAATAATCTCTTGTAAACTTATAATCAAGAACAACTTGTTTGCGAGACATTATTCCTTGTCTCATTAATTCATTGCATATAACTCTTCCACCAACAATAGTTCCTAAAGTTCCACCGACAAAACCACCAATTCCAGGAAGTAAAGCATTTCCAATATAAGTTCCTATTGCCTGAGCACCTGCAGATCTTGCTGCTTTCACAGGATCTCTTCCTGTTGCTAATTGAACACCGAAATTAACAAGAGCTGAACCACCTGCTCTGGCAAGATTTGCTTTTCCAATGTCAGTTGTATAATCTAATCTATCAACGAACCTAGATCCGAATGTTGGTGGTGGAGTTGCTGCTGTTATAGGATCTTCAAAAAGATTGCCTTTCGCTGATTGTTGTGCTGCTGTTAAATCTGATTGATTGTAAACTCCCGCAGGTAATTGTTGCTTTGGTGAAAGCAAATCAAAGAAAGATGAAGATTTTTCCTGATTCAATTTATTATATAAGTCCAAATTTCCTGTTGCTTCAGCAGTTGCTCTGGATGTAAGTTCAGGTTGAAATACTAAATCACCTTTTATTTTTCCTGCATCAAGAAGTTTATAACCTTTTCCCATTGCTGTATCAACTAATTGTGTTGGTGTTGAGCCAAATGTATCACCTAAACCTTCAAGCAAAGCACTTTGACCTTCTTGTTTAATATACGGATCAACCAAAGATGCTCCTATTTGTCCACCAGCTTGAATTGCAACTTGACCAGCAATATCACCTGCAACTTGACCCATTGTTAATTGTTCTGGACTTGCAAGTCCAGCAGGAACACCACTATTGGCAACCAATTCTTTATATTTTTCAAGCATTGATTGGTCCATAGGATCTGATGGTGTGTATGTTCCTGTTCCTGTTTGAATGCTTCGAACCCAATTAAATATTGGCATCGCTGCTGTTCCATAAGTATTTTGTAAATCAGACAAATCCCCTGATGGTGTTTGAGACTGTAGCTGATAAAGAGGATATGTTATTGGTTGAACAAAGTCCTCTTCTTCTAATCCTGTTAATGCTCCTGATGGTTCAGCCATTAGCTATTCTCCATATAACTTGCAACAACATGCAATCTGTCTGCTGTTGCTGCTGTTGCTTTTAAAATTTCACTTTCCAATAAAACAAGTGGTGCTTTTAATAATTCTTCTGTGCTTAATGCTCCAATTGATTCATTTTTATATAAACTAAAAACAGCACTTGCACTATCAGTAATTGTTAATGTTATTGTGTCTTCACTTGCTGAATCATTAGAAACCATAATAGATTTAAAAACACATGTTGATGCTGCTGGAGCTGTTAATACAGTTGTCGCATTTGTTGTCGTTAAATCTATTTTTGCATTTTTATAATTTATTGCCATTAACTCATAAACCAACTTACTGATTGTGCTTCATCAGATAAATTTTTTGTTGCTGTGCTTGCTGCGAAAAAAACAACTTTTTTATCTAATTCAAGTGCATTTATTAATCTATTCATAAAACCTTCATTATAATTTGAAGGTGGTTTCGGAAGTCTGAAAGTTGCTGGTGTTGACATTATCTCATTCCATCCTGTCTTGTGTTTATTCTAAAATCGCCGATAGACCAATCATCATCCGAACCTGTGCTTGATAATTTAACTGCAATTTGACGACCTTTTGCTCTTGTACTTAATTTAGTCGTTGTTGATGAAATAGTAAATGGTCCTTTTGTAACTTCTGTTGCATTTGGATATTTTCTTGATTTTAATTCTATAAATAAACTTGTGTCAGATGTTAAAGTTGCATCAGGAATTACTTTGTCTATCATGTATAAATTTTCTCCACCTGAAGATATTTCCATCGGGGAACTTTCTATAAATGCTGACATTGATGAGCCATCTGCACTGGTTCCTGTTTCCTGTTCATACAAATAACCTGAAGCATCAAATGCAAAAGGAACTTTTCTCGCTCCGAATGAATCATGCCAAACACTTCTATCCATAGAACCCACAGTCCAAACATTATCTTGATAGTCATATGTAACATAACTGTCTGGTTCTGGGTTTGTCGTTCCTGAAGAATTTGATGTGCTTACATAAAACCAAGTTATTTCTTTAAATTTTCTATTTTGACCAACAACTGTTTTATCTATATAATCAAGCTGCATTCTATCAAATACAAAATATTGAACTGAACATGGCAATTCTTTTATAATACCATCATAAACAAAAAATCTGTCTTTTCCCATCCAATAAACAGTTCCATCAATATCAGCAACTGTGTTTTTTCCACCAGCTCCTGATCCTGTTGATAACAATCTAAATGAAAATATAAATGGTGCTCCAACAAATGCCATTCCATAAGTTGCTTCATCTGTAAAAATAAGCATCTCATCTCTTGTTGGTTGCATAGTCACTATTTTTGTGCCTATTTCAAGTCTTTGGTCACCTGCTGTATTTGTTGCTGTTGGAGCGAAAACAGTAAAATCTTCTTGATCAGACCAACGAACAAGCATCGGATCAAGGGCAGAACCATTATATGCAATTGAACCAGCAACAACAAAATGACGATCAGGGAAAGATATTGTTGAAACTCTAACTTTAGCAGGAACTCCTGAAGCTCCTGAAATTTCTGAAATTAAAGAAGCACGAGTTCCAACTCCACCAGATGTGTCCCAATAATACATAGCACCACCACGAACCGAAGCCAATATGTCTTCACCCCATAAACTCAAAGACCAAACTGAATGCTCAAGATTAACATCAGATTCGCTGGCAGATCTCGCAGTTCCCCAAGTTGATTCCCCATATCCACCAACACCCCATCCAAGAGCAGGGTCTCCAGATTGTGTTCCTAAATTTCCATCAATTCCAACTAAATATTTTATTGTAACAACAAGTCCACCACCTGCTGAAACTGTGCTTGTTGCTGCACTGGGAACTGTTATTGTAAAAACATTTGCACTTGTTACTGTTATTTGAAATCCTTTTGTCCTATTTAAAACCGCAGTTGTAATTCCACCTGTTGCTGTTGCTCCTCCGATAACAACATAATCTCCTGTTGTTGCTCCATGAGCAGTATCTGTTATTGTAACAGTTGTGCCTTCATCAGATGTTGCTATAGGATTTACAAGAATTTGTGTTAAAGATGTTCCACTGTCATGAGTTGCAGCAGATGTACTGTTTGTTCCTCTTGTGCATCCTGTGAGTGTTAAAGAGCTTATTCCTGTATATGTAATTATTTCACTTTCTATTTTTATAGTTCCAGCAGTTGGAAAGCCTGTTACACTTGCAACATCAATAGAAGTTTCACTGTTATCTAATGCTTCAGTTACAGTTGTTGTTCTATTAGAGAAATCTCTTAATGGAGTTATGTCGTACAATGCTCCATTTTCAACGACATATAAATGATTATGAGTTCCAACAACAATTCTATCTTCACCATCGCTTGGTGCTCTCCAGAAAAGCATGTTACGACCAATGCCTGTTAAAGTTGTTTCTGATGTATAGTCAGCATTATTGTCTGTGTCTGTTCCATATAATGTATCTTTTAGCCAACCACCTATTTTTTCAGCATAACCATTTTTAAAACGCACAAGATCACTATCGATCCAAAATGGTCCATTTTTTCCTGCTGAATATTCTGTTATGTCTTTAACAACACCAGCTTTAACTCTCATCAATTGAAGTGGCAATTTCTCTCATCCTTTCAACTAACCTTTTTGCTCTGTTAGGAACTTGTTTATACCATCGACTGTCAACCATTTCATCTGCAGCACGATTCCAATCTTCATCATCAACACCAGCTTTCATTCCTTTAAATTTACTTAATCTTGGTCTGCCCATATTAAACATCATATTTGCAATTATCCTTTGTGCTTCTTCTGGCAAATCATCGAAATTTTCATAAAGTTTGTGGCATTCTAAAATTGTTATTTCAATATCTTCTTTAAATAATTCATTGCACCTTTCTTCTGATATGTAAGTTCCTAAAGGTTCTTCATATTCTGGTTCACCTTCACGACACAAATGACCTATTCCTACAGTTTTTAAACCTAAATGATCATGATAACTTTTTAATTTAACACCTTCATCTACAGCAATTTCTTCTCTTAATTGATTTATATTCATTTGCTATTCCTTTTATTAATAACTTGTAATCCTTGTTTTCCGAATCTATATCCAAATGAACTCCCGATGCAAATATACAAACAAGTTTGAAACCAATCTGGACAATGTTCATCTAAAAATATAAAACCTTCTTTAACATATGGCTGAGTCCAAGGCATAAAACAACAAACAAGAACTCCACCAAATATAATAGTCCAAAATTCATCTTTCCATGATCCTGCCATTTGATTTGTAAGGTTCTGCTCCATAAGCATTCCAGATGTTGCTTCAGTTTCGTAAACTTTTGCTTCTGCTTTTGCACGAGCAACTTTCACATCTGTTTCTGCTTTTGCTTTGTCAACACGACCTTGTAAATAAGTTCCTGCGAGAGAAGCAATAGGAGAAATTAAATTTGCTATCATATTTCAACTCCTTCGTGTCTTTTTGCAATTAATTCATCAAAGTCTTTTTCTTTTTTACCACCATCATAAATCCAAGCATATCCTTCATCGATCATTAATTGATTGATAGAAACAGGAGAGCCATCAGCATAAATCCAACCAAGCATTCTTCCATATTTTCCATCTTTCTCTGTTTGAATTACAAGAATTTTAGCTTTTTTTAATTTTTCTTCTAAATGCTCTTTTGCTTCTATTCCGAATATTTTTTCATTTTTATCACTTGTTCGACTTTCTGGAGTGTCTATTCCAGCAACTCTACATCTTTCTTTTTTACTAAGATCAAATCCAAGATCGATGATAACATCTATTGTATCACCATCAACAACCTTAACAATTTCTTTTATTTTATATTCATACATTATTTACTCCACTATTACATCTTCAGTATATAATGTAACTTTTTGTTCCAATAATTTTAATTGAATTTCAATATCTCTCATGCGAACAATACTTTCGCTTACTGATTTAGGTGGTTGCCACTCATCAATCCACGTATCATTCTCTTCAACTTCTATTGTTAGCATTTCCATTTGATGTTCAAGGAAAGTAAGTCTCTCTGTCAAACCAAAATACAGCCAGACCGATAATCCTGTAAGGGCAATCATAGATATTAAATTCCTTAAAGGAATATTGATATGGCTATCATCACTGATTTTTAATTCATCTTTGCTCATTTATCAGTCAGCCATTTAAAAAAAGGTATTCTTTTTGTTGCACCTCTAAACTCATTAACAAGATCCATTATACTTTTTTTATCTTTAACCCATGCTTCATTGGCTTCTGTAAAAGGATCATCAGCAACAAACTGACCTTTTTCATTTTTCGCTCTTTTACGAGGTCTTCCTCTTTTTGCCATAATTCACTCCTTATTCTTCTTTCCTGATAGGTATGCAATAGGCTTTGACCCAAATTTTGTCACCAGCCAGTCTCTGATGGACATTTTGTCCTCGAACTTTTTTAGAATAGTCAAGACATGTGTCCAAATCATTAAAATAAACCTTTTCTGAAATTTCTGTTCCCATAAGTAAAACAACCAAAACCCATAGCATTATTTCCCATTTTCTCTTGACCGAGTAAAAGCAGTTGTTCCCATAAATGTTGCAACAATACCTAAATTAGCAACAACATAAGTAGACAGCAAAGCTGTTACCATTTCTATTCTTGCATCTGGAATAACAGGACTCATTGCTAAAATAATTAAAAGAATAGAAGAAACAGAAGAAACCCAACAAAGCATTCTTTGTTGATCTTGCATTTTATCATTGTTTTCAAGACGAATCATTCGCTCTTCACGAGCAATTTCTTCATCTGTTACAATTCCATCACCATCAAGATCGTGTTTTAAATATTTACTGTCTTTTTGAAGCTGCTTCGCCATTTAAAAAACTTTCAAAATAATTCCAACAAGAAGAACAATTATTGTTCCTGCTGATGCGAAAAGAATATGCTCAATTCTTTTTATTCTTAATATTGTTTCTTTCCATCTTTCTTCAAGTTGAATTTCCAAAATAGTTATCCTCCTATCAAGTTCTTTCATGAAGCCTTATCATCTTTTGTTTTGAATTCGTCTTTTTCTTCAACAGAAGCAATTAAAGCATTTACAAATTGATCTTTGGCAACATCAACTTGATCTTTTTGAAAAGCCAATGAAGCACTTTTTCTTTGCAAGTCCTGTATTTGAGAAACATAATATTTTTGCTTATTGTCAAATTTTTCAGAATCATAATCTTTTCCTTTGATATTTACTATATTTTCAGACATTTAGTTAATCCCTCTCTGTTGTTTTAGCATTTGATTTTCTTGAACTAATCTTGAACTTTCATTTAATAAAGCACCAACATCAATAAACTCATACCAGCCTGTTGTATATTTTTGCTGGCATGTCTATATCGTATTTGTATACTATGCGTATATCTGTTGCTCTACTCATCGTATCATATACTCCTCTACTGTATCGGAAATATCACGCATCTTAATCCATCTGTCACCCATCTTCTGACCTTTAGTAATAGCAACCTGACCCATCAATCCAACAATGACCCATTCATCCCTGTCTTCACGCTTAACGTATTCTTTGCTATCATCAAAATCAGAATTAAGTTTTCTGCGTAATATTTTCTTGCCTTTTAATTCACCAGATGGTTCTGTATCATAAACAACAGCATCAGATGGTGGGTTTTTAGTACCCCATATATCTGTTCCATCAGCAGGAATTTTATCTGTTTCATAAATAAATTCTCTTTCTTCATTACCACCTACAGAATTTTCTACTGTTGAAGTCCATTTAGTCATGGTTGTTTCTTCCATAATATATGCACCATAGTCATCTATTAAATACTTATTCATCCAACGCATACAGGCTGTATTTCCCACAACCCCAACTTTTGCAACTTGATTTCCTCCAGTAGATTTAGGTCTTACCACACCTATAACAGAAGATTGTGAATCACTTGATTTTGATGCTCTTACTTTATTATTTTCTAATACAACAGTTGTTCCCACAGCTATTGCCTTACCATCCGTTGTTTCAAAAAATTCTGCATAGTCAGCACCACTTCCTAAATTATTAGCACCATCAGAAGCTACTACACCATCTCCACGAACATAAAACTCTGCATCAGCACCATCGTCTGAATTAGCCCCAAAAAAATAATGAGAACTAGAAGCTGTCCTTAAAGACGTAGATTGAACTATAACAGCAGCATAACTAGAATGTTTTCCATACGCTAAAAGAACTTGTGTATCATTGTTAGCGTGTGCAAAATGATGGTATCCTGCTGTTGTAGAAATTGCTGAAGTTGATGTATCATAAAATTTCCAAAGACCATTATAAACTCTACCAACTTCTGCAACAGAACTAGCCTCATTAGATGTAACAAACTGTAGATATGCACCAGAATCATCACCTGCATTTGAATCAGAAGTTATTGTTCTTGCTCTAATCCAAGCAACTGTTTGACCATCAGCATCTGTAGCATCAACATCAGCATTAGCAAGATTAGCAAAACCAAGTTGACCTAAAAAATCATCATTACTATTGGTAGAGTTAACAATTTGAATAATGCCACCATTACTTCCTCGTACTACAATACCTTCGTCATTGGATGCTCCTAAAACTTGAAGGTTGTGCATATCTGCATCAGCTTGAATGTTTACACCAACAGAACCACCATGCGTAATTCTCATTTTTTCTGATAGAGTAGTACCACCATCTCCTGTAGTCATAAACTCAATTCTTCCGGGCATATCGTTGCTTCCGGGAGTACCATCTACAGCAGCACGAATTGAAGCTACAGGATGTGCTCTATCACCAC
>CAACVF010000088.1_pt1 | contig 18654 bp, 24 predicted proteins | sample 2381781 | NCBI WGS metagenome assembly CAACVF01 (sample SAMEA5211967, study PRJEB30684) | marine metagenome | biome: Marine; feature: Epipelagic; material: Water | collected 2015-10-15 | depth 60 m | reverse complement strand
AATGCAGATGTGGTTTAACCAAGATCATAACCACAAGGCAATTGAAATTATTTTGGCTTACACCTTTTTTGAAACTATAATAGAAGGGAGTGATAAAGTTGGAGTGCCGTTAGCTCACGTAAAATCACTCATGAAAGGAAGCCCTAAAACGATTGATGGTGTTATCAATGATGGTGTTGAGCGCGGCTACTTTGGCCGTGCTTTTATGAAAGTAAATAAAAGACGGAAAGTAATTTTTCCAACACCATTATTCATTGTAGATTTTATGATAACGACCCGGCGAAGGCATCGGATAATCGACGATACTGATCTTCCAGACTTACATAACGATATTGGAGAGATTACCGACAGCGAATTAATTCTTCCAAAACTTTTACCACACTTAAATAAGAAAGATTTAGAACACTTGAATATTTCTAAAGAAGACATTCAGGCAATGGCAATCGGTGAACAGGTAGAATAATAGTAGTAAATATTAACCCTATTAGATAACAGTAAACTTAACTCTATAGGAGGATAGAGAACTATGGTAAAAGATAAGAATGATCTCTTAACAATACAGAAAAGCGAGATCAAGGGGTGGATGTCATCTCAATTAGAAAGAAATGAGATGACGATTAACAAATGGTGCAAGCTGGCAGGTGTATCAGCTACGACTGTGACAGAATTTATGTCAGGCAGTCGAGACTTCCTTCCATCTATCACCACCCTGACTAAATTATCCCGAGCCCTTGGGCAACGGATTGTCATACAGGATGACAGCGTTCAACGAGTGAGACTAGCCTCAATGAAACTGGTTTCATCCCAGAAAAAAAATGGGGTTAGAAAGATGACGACAAAAAATAATTTAAATCTCGTTGATCCAGAGGCGACAGTTCAAGTTGAGTTTGGATCGCTGGTGGAAACCGATTCAATGAATGATGCAGGTGTACATAAAGGTGACTACATTCTATGTGTTGAACACAAAGAGATCATCGCCCAAGGCTCGATCGTCATGATCTTCTTGGAGAAGGAGGGGGTCTCACCTTACCTTTACTTCGGACACCAGCTGGTGCCCGTAAGTACCGATCCAAAATATAAAAAGATTAAAGTTGTTGATGCTGAGATCGTGGGCTACGGCATCCAACTGATACGTAACCTTACCCACTAAAATAATTTTTTAATCAAACTCTGGCGCGGCGGCCCGGCTTCGGTGAAGCCGCCGCTTCAGAGTTTTCTTTTTATCCTTGTGTCCTGCATAAAAGCAGGTTACAATATTCATTAATGAAGGGGGTTCACATGACAGACATAAGTAAACTCATTGGAAATACCGTTAAACAAATTGACGCTACCGTCACGCGCAAGCGCACATTCGCGACTGCCGATGAAACAATCACACGCCTGAAAAATTTTTGTGAAGACCATTTGGTTGGTGATGATTACCACCAGCTGTTGCACATCGTCGAGTGTCTTGAAGCTGATGTGCGAAGTCTCGCTGAATCAACTGGGTATAGAAGGGGGCACTAATGACAGACATACTGCCGAAACAAATGACTGATGACCAGCTTGCTTTGCGCCGAAAAGGAATAGGTGCATCAGAAGTTGGACGCATCATGGAGGGCAACTGGCTTTCGCTTTATGAAGAGAAGCTTGGCATCAAACAGCCTGATGATTTGAGTACCATCTTTGCTGTCCAACTAGGGATGCAGACTGAACCGTTTAATATCTTCTGGTGTCAGGCAATGTTCCCTCAATATTTTTCTGAATCGGATATCAATCTAAACAACGGGCCAATTGATAGGGTGTCGCTTGCCAGTTATCAGCATCCTAATCTAAGTTATTCGTTTCTATCTGCGACCCCTGATGCATGGTGCACCATCGATGGAGAACATGGGGTGATGGATTGCAAGCACACCAACCCCAACCCTTGGGGTAAAATAAAATATGACAGCGCAGAAGATAGGGTGCTCGATACTTACAAGTGGCAGATGCAGACACAGATGATGTGTACTGAGACACGGGTTAGCATGATCTCTCCTATATATGGCAACACCTTCGGACCTCCCATCATTTGTTATGAAGACAAAGCCTTGCAAGAGCAGATACTTGAAAGAGTTTCTGAGTTCTGGGAGCACGTTCAACTGGAGTGTGAACCAGTAGATATGAAAGCAGTTAAAGCACCAGTGCTTACAACAGAGACCCTACGGATTCTTGATGAAGATGATATTGCTGATACGAACTACTCATCTGAATGGCATGACAACGCCAAGCACTGGCTTGATAGCATCGATGCCAAGAAGACAAATGAGAAAGTTACCAAGCAACTCAAGTCACTGATGCCAGCTGATGCACGACAAGCAACTGCTTACGGCATACGCATCAGACGTAGCAAGAGTAACTCCCTAACGATTTCACCGCAATGACGGGCAATCTTAAAGAGGAATGGTGGGAGTTTCACAAAGCGAATCCCCATGTCTACAACTTGTTCTGTGACTACGCAAATAAAGCCATAGCATCAGGTCGCAAGCATTACTCTGCCCGAACCATCATCGAATTAATCCGCTGGCACAATGATATTGAAACCACTGAGTCAGACTTCAAGATCAACGATCACGTTGTGCCGTACTATGCCCGACTGTTCATGCATTACCACCCTGAACATAAAGGGTTCTTTGAACTAAGACAGCTACGTAACTGAAAGGAGTTATCATGGCACTCAATAAGAATATGTCACTGTGGAATACAGTGTCCAAGACCAACCCAAAGGTAACCAAGAAGGTTAAGTTTGGGCGTGAGTTTACAGCTATCGATCCGCACTCACAGATCATGTGTGCAACAGAACAGTTCGGACCTGTTGGTCAGGGCTGGGGATGGGAGGTTGTCAAAGAAATCTTTACCCCAACCAATGAGTTCATTGTACTTGTCAGGCTATGGGCTGGCACACGCGAGAACTTCTATGAACAGTGGGGGCAAGCGGGTCTGTATATAGATAAGAATGATACCCGCAAAGATGGTGACTTCGCAAAGAAAGCTACCACCGATGCGATCACTAAGTGCCTGTCCTATCTCGGATTCAACGCTGATGTTTTCCTCGGTAAGTTTGATGACAACAAATATGTACAGGAAATGGAGAAAGAGTTTAAGCCCAAGGCTCCTGTAATCAGCAAAGATTTACTAGAGAAAGTAGACGACCTGGCTAATGCTTATCAAGATGCAGATGACATGGCGCAGATCGATCATCTGACCAATAAACATAAGGAATTGTTTGCGTCTGTTAAACCTTTTGAGGAGCAGACCAATCAACTGCGGAGAGAGTATTCCTCTGCTAAGAAGCGGGTTGAAATGAACGACAACCCCCAACCCCAAGCCGCATAGGAGATAGCACATGGGACTGAAGTACATTAAGGATGCCGTCTGTGTCACGGGCAAATATGTTAATGCCCAAGGTGAGGAGAAGAATAGTTACCTCACAGTCGGTAAGTTTTTTGAGCGAGATGATGGCTCAAACTGCATGAAGCTCGACGCTGTACCAGTGGGCACAGCTGATGGGTGGATAAACTTCTATGACAAGAAGGAACGAACAGGAGGGGGCGGCGCTCCCAAAGCGCAAGCCGCGCCCGAAGAACCAATGCCAGATGACTCGATCCCCTTCTAGTTAATGCTGGCGGGAGAGAAGGGGGGGCGTTCGGTCTAGTCCCCATCGCCCCCCTTTTTTTTACGGAGGAATAAATGCCAAGAGATGAACACTACCAACGAGCTTTCTTTGCGTACTGCAATGGTATTGAATTGCGATACGATGTGCTCCCTGAATGGTACAAGAATGAAGCAAGCAGACGCCAAGCTTTTGAAAGCCAATACGAATCTGACATACCAGTAGATATCAAACGTATTAAACAACAATACGATAACGCTTATAAAAGAAAGCGCAGACGTTTACCGAATGACACCATGTCATACCAACGTCCTCAATCTGATATCGATCCACAGAAACCAACCAAGCCACGCAAATGTATGGCGTGTCGCTGTGAATTTCAGCCTGTCTCTAATACAAACTTCAGGTGCAAGGATTGCTTGCGTCTACATAACAACAACCCACCTGCCTTTACTGGCATAATCTTTTAACAAAGGAGATACTATGAGTAAGCTATCGTATGCCGCTACCGAAATAAAAAATATCCAAGCATTGTTTAACTCTGGTTGCTTAGGCATTACCGAACTTCATGTTATGCTAAAAGAATCAGATGATCTTACAGGTGCAGATATAACCTATGCTTACAAAAAAATATTAAGAGAAGCTAGTCACGAACAATTACAAGTCGCTGCTTCTTTAGACAAGCACGCTGATATCCCTGTCGACCATCCTTCTATAGCGAAGTTAGCAAAAGCTAAAGCATCACAAGCCGGAGGAAAGGTATGAGTACAGACTATTTCTTTACCAATAAAACAAATACAGAAGTTAAAAGATTAGACCTAACAAACTTAGGAAAACAAACATCTGATAATAATTATATCACTAAACGCATGGATGTTTTTTGGGGTAACGGAAGTGCTAACCAAACTGGAAGTGTAAACCTATATAAATACTTTAATAATTCTACTTGGTTTTACCAAGAAGAGAAAATGACTTGGGCTAAAAATTTCGGTGAAAATAATTCTGAACCTCTACTAAATAAAATAGCAGAGTGGCTTGATATTAACTGGCACTCTGAACATTCAGAATTACCTGAAATAAAAACATTTATAGAACAACACGATCTTTGGTCAGCTTGGCGAGAAGCGTCCCATAGCCATGGTTAATATAACTTATGTAAAAGAATTAACTGGCTATTCAGATGCAACTATTCGTAGGATGGCACAAGCTGGAAACATACCAGCATTTCAATTACGCCCCGGGTCAGCTTGGAGATTTGACAAGCGTGAAATAAACAGGTGGTGGAAAATGCAGAGGAGAGAACAGTGGCGAGTGTCTACAAACACAAACTATCTAAAAACTGGTGGGGTCGTGCCTACAGAAATGGCAAAGAAATCCGAGTCTCGCTTAGAACAACTTCTAAAGTTGAAGCCAACAAACGCCTAGCCCAATGGATATATGATCTTGATAATGGTAGTTATCAAACAGGATGTAACTATACATACGATCAGTTAGCTGAATTATTTATTACTGAATACATACCCACACTAAAAGAACAACGACGGTATGTAACTTCTCTTCGTATGCTAACCCCATATTTCAAAGGAAAAAAATTAGATGAGATATCAGGTGCTGATCTATGGGCATACTATTCAGCACGTATCCTTGAGTGTAAAGAACCCACCATCAATCGTGACCTCGCTTGTCTCTCTAGTATGTATGGATTTGCACAAATAAATCTTGAGTGGGATATTAATAACCCTGTTCTCGTATGGAAAAAACAACAGCAGAATAAAGGCAAGCTTAAAGAATCACCACCTCGTACACGATATCTTAATCATCACGAACAGGAGCTCCTCATCGAGGCTACTCATGGTACATTCAGGGATGCATTAATACTTTGCCTTTATACTGGACTACGTGCAGATGAATTATGGGCATTAACCCATGACCCTTATGATAATGAGAAACCAAACCACGTTGATCTTTATAACAGTCGTTTAATTATTACAGGCAAAGGTAATAAACAACGAAAGGTACCTCTCTTACCTGAAGCTAAAGAAGTATTAGAACGAGCCAGACAAGTGCGTCATATCACATCACCCTATGTTTTCTTTAATCCAAGCACAGGTACCAGATTCAAAGATCGTAAGCGAGGTATGGATGGAGCAGTAGAACGTGCGAAGATACAACGTATTACATGGCACGATGTTAGGCGCACCTATGGATGCCGAATGTTAAACGACAGGAAATTGACGATGCAAGAAGTATCGTTATTACTGGGTCACTCATCAGTTAGAGTAACCCAAGAACGCTACGCCTTTCTTGAAGAAGATAAGGTGCATGATAAACTTCTAAAAACTGGAGAATAATATTTGGTTAAAATAAAAAATGCTAAACACTGGGCACAGTTTTGGGCACAGTGACTAAATATAATACTCTGTATCCCGCAGTTTATATAGGGTTTTTAATCATGGATAAACGTACTGAAAATCCGCGTGTCGGTGGTTCAAATCCGCCCCCGGGCACCACTTAACCCCCAGTTTACTGGGGTTTTTTTGTGTCTGCTCCCCTGATTTGAATCGCTCATATCGCTCATATCGCTCATATTATAACAAACTACTGGGCACAGTTTTGGGCACAGCAACAAAAGGAGAACAATAAATGGGGAAAATTGTTAAAGTAAAAATCTCTCTCACTTTGGAAATTGATACTGAAAGTTGGGAAAATGAGTATGGAAATAAATTTGATAAGTCAGATGCAGAGCATATAAAGACTAATTCTTGTGATTATCTCTATCAACATTATAAAGATTTAGGTGTTCTGATTGGAACATAGAACACCCCTATAGGGGGTGTGTTCCATATGTTCCCTAATTTAAAGGAACAATGTTCCGTCATGTTCCCTTATGTTCCGTAACTTATCTAGTCTTCGATCCCGGAGGTGCCATAGCTCTGTCACCAAACCACCAGACAATTGCTGTGCTTGTAGAAAAGAAGATCGTATGGATCATATACCGTATGATATCTTTAATATCAGACTCAGAGAAGACCGCTAAGACCTTTGGATTCGCCTCTAGTATACCTGACCATACCCACCAGAAGAGTACCGCTGACAGGGCAATTAAGCTAAAGGTGAGAAGGGGTCTAAACAATGCCCTCAAATCATTAACCACTGTATGTACCTGAGATGCAGGTATAACTGTCTTATAGCTGGCTTCTAGTCCACGCCATGAGCCCTCCGACTGTGCTATTGCCAGTTCATTCTCAGTCTCACGATCACCAGCTTCCATATTAAGTTTGCGTAATTCAATTTCATGTAGCCATTCCTTGCTTTTCTGTGCGTTGGCCTGTCGCTGTTGAAGGTACTTCGTACCTACACCTACTAGACTGCCCAACAGTCCAAATAATCCTCCAGATGCTACACTTGCACCTGCTCCTAAAAGGCTACCAATGATTTCCATACTTTTTTTCCTGACTTAGTTGACCATTTCCTATTCTTTCTGGCATCTACATGAATGAAAGAACCGTAGAAACCAAAAGTCGAATATCCATACTCTCGTAATAACCCAAGTATTTTGGCGGGATCACGATTTCTGATTGAGATGTCGAAGGCGACACGCATTTTATGCTGACTGTGGACAGCTCCACCGATTTTGTTGCTGGCATTGTAGAAGGCACAACGCCGTGCACTGTTGATTTGGACTGGTTGATTAAGATTTCGTCGCAGGTATTGGATACCGTCGAGCATCCATTCATCATGGTAATACTCACCACAATGAGGACAGGCCAACTCAACTGCTTTAAAATTAGGCCATCTATCTTCTTGCCAAGGTGCTTGTGAAAAATGTTCATACTCCACTATTTATCCTCCTTGGTAGTTACAGGGTGTGATCCATTATGCAAGGATCGAAGAAGACTAACCTCTGACTGCAACATACGAACAGTTGTTGTTAAATCTGTTATCTGCATCGTTCGTTTTTCTAACGCTGACACACTGTTAATCTCAGAAAGAATTGCAACACGACTCTCAATAACACCTCTAGCTGATTCAGCTTCATCTAAACGCTGATCTGTGCGGGTAAAAATACTATTATGTTCTGCCATTTTTTCCATCAACTGTTTAATCTGGATACGTGCAGTAACAAAACCACCTATCAACGATACAGCTATTGCACCAAACGATGCCAGGTCACGTAATGAAAATTCCATTTATCGTCTTACCCAATTGATATAAAAAATAATACCGCCAACACCTACAAATAGAGCAATGATCCCAATTCCAATTTCAAATAACTTCTGATGATGTGCTTCTCTTAATTGTTTACGCTCAATTGCTTCTTTATTTTTTTCTCTAACTAATTCAGCCTGTTCAACTAAGATATTTTCCCACGTTCCAAAACCAAACCTTTGATTAATCATCTTGCCCATATTGTTAAGAGCTTCATCTGCGTATAAACGATCTATATGAGCCTGTGCTACAGCACCTAATGATGTTTCATCTTTAGGCTTTCCCAGTTTACTTTGAATAAAGGAACCTATTTTTTCTGCTCGAGTTACAGGTTTGTCAGCATCCCTTAACTGTTTAGCTCCTTTAAACATCTGGTCTATAAACCCAGAAATCTCGCCGACATCCTCACTACTGCCAATAATTTGAGCAATTCCAGAAACAGCTGCTTTTACTAAACTAATCCCAGCAAGTGTTTCGGCGACAACCATTAGGCATTTGGTCTTCTATATTGCCAAAATGTTCCAGACGAAATTGTTCCTGCTGAAACATAAAATCGGATTGCTGGATGAGCTTCGTCACCGTCATAGTAACCTCCACCACCAGAAAAAACTGCGTCACTGTCACCGTTTTCATAATAATTACTATGGTAAAAATTCGTATGCCTAGCCGCCACAGGATCAATTAAAATTAATTCACCAGTTTGTTGTTCTGTATCTGCATTACCTTGAGTAGAATAGCCGCCAACAGAAGCATATGCGGTTACAGTTGTACTTCCTTCAGCGGCATTTATAATTCCACCCACCCTACTCACGTAATTAGATGTCCTGTAAGTTGGCCCCGACACTCCAAAATATGCTCTCATGTGAGCATTGTCGTCAGATATTGCTATTTGCTCAAAGACGTATTGCCAATCGTAGCCTGTCGTCATATTTGTAAAATCGACAGTGCTTGATGTACTAGCGCTAACTTTTGACACATACTCCCAACCTCCACCAGCCCCAGTAACAGCACCAGTAAAGGCATAGCCATCAGTGAGATCAAGTACGTCAGCGTTTACTTTTGTTATACTCATTAGCTAGGCTCCGCTGGCCAAGTGTATTCTTGAATAACCTTGGCATCGTCTAAAGTTGCAGGAAAATCTCTTAAATCTTTACGATATTTTTTCCACTCATCACTAAGTGTTACATCAGAAGAAGCTCTCCAATCCGTATCAGCTAATTTAAGATCACGCTTTTGGCGTAATGCTTTCCATGCTCTTTCAGCGGCCTTGTCTTCCCATTCTTTCTCTTCAGCATCTCTAGCTTTTTCCTCTTCTGCGGTGAAGGCAACTGGGCCTTCAGTTGTCATATGATGTCGTGCCATTTTAGTCTCCTATTTTGGTTATACTCATTTAATCCCCCTTTGGAAATTTAGACTTAATAGAAGCAACGTGATCTTTCCAAGTTGTCGTACTATCTATTAAATCATCGTACTGCATTTCTAGTTGGCTCTCAGCAGAAGCATAGGCTTTCTTCCGAGCTTCAAAGTAACCTGTTCCCACAAGCGTATCTAAATCAACAATGTATGCTTCATCATGTGGTCCTAAATTTTCATCAACTCTATTTTGTAAAAGCTCATTTAAGACTTCAACCAACTTATCACGACTAATTTCTGTTCCGTCAGCTTTCACAAAAACATTGGCATCAGATGTCTTTTGATATTTATCTTTAATATACATTTTTTCCTACCTTACCCAAAAACTGAAGTCACCTTGAGTGGCTCCTTGAATATTAGAATCTGCATTAGTAGTAGTGTAAGCTGTGCCGCCGTCTTGAAACCACGAAACACCATGAAATTCTGCCGCTGTATTATGTCTATCCTGAGTATTATCATTGTATTCAGTCATGGACATTTTCGCGGCATCACCGTCACCAGCATTGAAATTAGTATTAAAAACTAAATACATCGTAGAAGGATTTGAACCGCCTGACATAGTGTAGACAGTGTTCGAAACAAAAGTATTATTATTTGCTTGGCCGAGAACAATAAGAGCGTGTAAATCAGCCGCCGCCGCAGAATAAGTTCTAAAACTATCGCCACTGTCGTATGCGCCAAGCACACTAAACGAACTTGTCGCCCACCCCGTTACACTCATTCGTGCATGGTTTACTCCTAACGTGGAAGACGATGGTGTTGTATTATTATCTATTGCAGTAGTGATAATAGCATTACCACTAGAGTTCATAAGACCATATGATAAGGCAGAACCACTGTTACTATCGCCACCTTTGTATGCGTGAGGGACAAAGTTTTTTTGCAAAAGTAACCAAGTATTGCCTGATATATTTTTAATGACATTTGGAAAAGTGTTGGTTCCATTGTTGAACCAGTACACTCCTTCAGTTGCCGATCCATCAGTCCAGCCCCGATCTGAAAGTAAACTTGAGAGAGATGATGCTGGATTTGCTTGCAACCCGGGCGCAACAACAACAGTTTTATTTACTGAATTGTCTGATACTATCCCACTGGAATTTAAAACAGTAATGGTAATAGTGTCTCCAGTAGTTTGGCCGTAAACTGCTGATGGGACTGCAACAACTACAGAACCGAGATCGACTTGTTGATTGGTCACAGTCGCGACAGTTGTTCCACCTTCTTTAAAAACCACGTCTATATCTGGTGAATGATTAGTTAAAGTAATAGTTAAATTACTTGCTAAACCGGTGATAATATTACCAGCAATGCCTTCAATATGTGGCACAGCAACTACGCCTGTAGCCATTTTTGCCAAAGTCACAGAACTGTCGGAAGGAACATTAACTACGCCTGTAGAAAAATACTGGATGGTAGTCGCAATGTTTGTTCCGGCTGGTAGAGTTGAAGTACAGGTAAGTGTCGATCCACTTACATTAAAATCAACCCCCGGAGTTTGGGCCACACCATTAACATAGAGCATCGTTGCATTGCTTGTGCCAGCAGAATCTAAAGTAAGAGTAGCAGTACCACCATTGTGACGTTTTACTTGAGGATTAAGTTGATTAAGACCTGATAGATAATTACTCATTTAATCCCCCTTTGGAAAATCAGTTTTGACTTTGTCGCAAGCCGCGATCCACGCATTATACTTAGTGTCGTCACCTTTTTCCTTATCGTGCAAAGCTTCAAGAAAATCATGGACAGATGGATATTCAACTCTTCGAAGTATTTTATAATCTGACATGACTTCTCCTAATCTATCGCTGTCACGGTTAAAACAGGCTTGCCAATGTGACTACCGCCCGTGCCATCCCAGTAGGCAGTTTCATGAATTTTAACAGTTGATGCTGATGAATAATCTCGTGCTTGGAGTTTTATAATTTTACCACTACTCCAACTTGAAACCTTACCAGCACCCGCATCATCACCATCTCCAATTCTGAAAACCCACTTAAAATATGGCCGATTTAAGATCATGCTGTAACAAGAATAACCACCCCTCGCATCAGTAACTTCAGTTCCAGCTAGAAATAATTTAATGTGCAAACAGCCCGTTGCGTCTGCATAGCCTGTCATAAATTGATATTCATAAATAACAGATGATGTTCCAGATGGAGGTGTGTAGTCGATGGAGCTTCCATTTAAATCGACATACGTTTGAGTAGATGTTTGAACGGCTGTTACATCTGTTGAAGTGTAAGTGCCAGAAGGAACAGTAACTGCACTTCCGTCACAAACCAATGGAACAACTTCAAGAATTTTTCCAGCACCACCAACAGCCTCAAATGCGGGCGGTGAACCAGCACCCGTACTTGTTAGAACTTGTCCATCGGTTCCCGGCCCTACAGCACTTGGATCGCCTGATGCGTCATAGGTAATGACTTGACCGTCTGTGCCACCAGCCATTTTTGCTAGAGTGATGGCGTTATCAGCAATATCAGCAGTTTGAACTGTTGTAAGGCTCGTTCTTCCTGATAAAAAATTACTCATATCAAGTCTGCTTTAAATAAGAGATTGTTGCCTCAAGTGAACTATTTGCTTGAGCATCCATTTTGATATAGTCACCTGTTTCCAAAACAAGTTTTCCTTGTATCGGGTTAAATGCGTCGTTGATTGGAATAGATACTTCCTTACAAAGAATTGCATTAGTACCTCCACCGCTTTGGTACACAGTCGCTGTCAACCAACAAGCTGTACTTGCGTGCATATTAGAAACCTGACATCCAACAACGACTAAAGTTTCACCAGAACCAGCTGTCAAAACAGTAGGATCGCTTGTCGTAATATCTGCATTTACCATATGAAATGTGTCAGCCACATTAACCTCCTAACGCTATCATTAAACCAATGCCACCTGTCGATCCTGTAGCACCAGTGGCCCCTGTAGAGCCTGTAGGTCCAACCATTGAAACAGCCGTAGGCCATGAACCACCTGCCTTTGGGCCGTAAAGATTATTTGCATTGCTATCGATATAAAAATCACCGTTGATACCTGTGCCACCAGCAGGTGCTCCAGTACCATTTAAAACAACATTGCCCCTTTCTATAAGAGTAAAACCAGATGTACTTAACTGGAGGTTCTGCGCTGTCGAAGTAGGAACAGGTAAAGTTAATGCATAAGTTGATGTGTCAGTCGAAGCTCTACCAACTTTACGATCTATATTTTCAAAAGCTTGTTTGAATAATACAATCATTTTATCGATCCACGTATTTAACGTATCGATATTAAATCCACCAGTAGTCGGGAAATCTGTTGTCCGTGTTGGGGATATATTTAATTCTAAGACAACTGAATCAGATGTTGTTGCACCTGATGTCAGGGTCATCGTACCACCATTATATCCACCGCTGTACGTAGTGACAGGCGTTATATTATAATGTGTCGATTTCTCTAATAAGGTACCTTGTTTATAAACATCTATGTCATCATCATCAAAAAACTCAAACGGTATGCTAAACGCTGTCTGACCAGATGTCGCAGTATATTTAGCAATCGTTGTTGTTGTTCCGATTGTAATATGTGTCATACTCTATCTCCGTTTCCCCTCAAAATAAGTTAATAAAATAAAAATCACCACGCACAGAACGAAATCTATTCATCATCATCCTCACCAATACTGCCAGCTGACCTTTGCAATCTATCAACCGCCCATGAAAACCAGATGAGATTGTTGAACGGCAGGAGCCGCCGAACAGAACGAGCCATGTCCTGACTATCTGCGTCAGGATTAAGAATTGAGTTAGCCAGGTCTAATCCCAGCGAGGCCACAGGCCCACCAACTTGGCCTGTGCGCTGAGCGAGGTTCGGGTCTTTAAAAAAACTATCGACACCCAGCATAGGGCGAATACCCAGCGTATTCCCACTCATGACCTCAAGCATATTGTCGAGATCAAACATAATTCCAGTAGCACCAGAGTAATCAATCGCCTGAACCAAGCGATCAATTGAGGTAAAGTCACGTTTGTCATAGCTGGGCGACTTAATAATATCGACCATATAACCCATTGCGATCATTGATAGTATGCCATGAAACGCTTTGGCATCACGTTGTTGTAAGCCAGCCAATAAGGTTCTGTGAGTTGCCGAGAATCCAAATGACTTAAACTGGGTCATTAAGCTACCAACCTGAGTGCTCATAAAATTAAGTTTTTCAGCAGGGCCGGGTGTAATAACCGCATTATTAATTTCGTCAACAAGCGCAACACGGAACTTGTTACGAATAACAGGATCATCCCACGCTCCAGTATTAGCTAAATGTAAGGTGTTACCTTTCTGGGCTCCTGCTCTTGTCCATTGATCTGCTATTTTAACAGCATCATCTAAATTAATACCTACTTTAAGTAATGCATCACGCTCAGATTTGGTCAGCCTTCCTTGTTTTCCACGCATGACCATCTCGCCACCTTCATTAACCCACTTTAAATCACCCGCCCATTTAACAGATGTACGGATCATTTCAGATTGAATGATTGAACCAGAAAATCGTTTCATCATATCGGTATATGGCGACAAAGCATTAAGAACGAACATCTTATTGACACCAGTATCAAGCATACGCTCGATCATTGTGTTTCCACCAAACCCACCATCTACATCAAAAAATGCTTCCCATCGTCCATGTAATGCAACTTCAGCTGCTTCTCCAGCAAGCTCTACTTCTGCGCCACCCATCTTGAAATCATGAGATGCGACAGTAAATTTATCAAATGCCCCTTTAAATGCCCGTTCCAATCCAACAGACATAACTGTTCGACCCATATCAGCTAACGCCGCAACAGTTGCTTTACCCATTAAAGCTAAAACCATAGCATTTTTTATACTTCGAACCCCGCGAGCACTGGCTGAACTAGGATCAGTTGGAAGCTTATAAACACCTAAGACCTTTTCCTTCATGTCAGTAACAGCTTGGATAACCCGTGAGCTCTCCCGCGCTAACGCTTCTGCTTCTTTACCAACAGCATTATCTACCTCAGATTCAAGACGAAGCTTTAATTCATCTGTAAAGTTCTTCATCGTAGCATCGCCAAATTCATTACCCATCTCAATCGATGCCGCCATACGGCGATGATAACGACGCAACATAATTTCTGGATCAGTTTCAATAAAATCAGCAATACCATTATATCGTTTGGTCAGCATATAAGATGGCATTTCCAAGATACGTTCTCTGGTAGCTGAAGCCGCACCAAACGCAAAATCTTCTGGCTCTCCCCGTGATGCCATTCGCTCAACTTCTTTTAAAGCTTCCTGAAGACGGGCATCTTTACCAACACCATAAGTATCAACTAGACCACGAACATAATTATGTGCTTCTTCTAATTGTAATTGTTTAATTTTTGGATCAACTGATTTGGTTTTAAATATGTCATCAATTTTTGCTAACGCCGAATTGATAGTAGATTCTGGTAAACCTTCTTTTCTCATAGCATCATCAAGCAATCGCTTAATGTCACCTTGGGTACGTTGTTTTAAAATACTATCAAGCGTTTGGTTAGCACGAACACCTGTAGTATCTGTCTTGATATACCAATCTTCTAAAATCTTTAAAAATTCTGCCCTATGATTAACAATTTCATCATGCTTAAACATACGTGACCAGTGAGTGAACGCCTGTTTTTCAGCTTGAGGTAATTCACCACGGGCACTTGCTGTTTTCCAATTTTCTAAACGAGCTTCAATATCTGCTAATTCATCAACCCATTCTTGCTGACGTTTAATCCTATCATGATAAATCTGAGCACCCTTATTTTTAAAAGAGTCGCGAGTTCGATCTAACAAAAAACTACGGTTGTCTCCCATTAAAATAAAATCTACTTCTTTGAGTTCTTCCCTAAATTTTTCAAGATTATCAAATTGTTTTTGACTCAAATTTGACTTGCCTTCTAAATCATCAATAGCCCTGACTAACCAATCTCGTCCTAAAAGGTTTTTTTCATCAGATAATGCACCTCTAAGACGATCTACCTGATTTAAAACAGAACGGTCTGAGTTAGGTATTACCTCTTCCTGTAAAAATTTCTTACGCCGATTTAAACGTGCGATACCAAAAATACCTGCATCCTGACCAGCTTTACCCATTGCATCCATATAAGTTTTAAGGGCAGTAGCCGCCTCAATAACATTGGCATTAGTGCTTTTCTCACCAGACAACACCATCCACATAACATCATCTTTAAATTGTTTGTATTCTCTGCCATGAAAAATACTTGTCTCAACAGATTTAAGAGCCCGACCAAATGGTGTCATAGTATCTGGATTAATATTTTGTTCTTTTAAATAAGCATGATACATCCCTTTACTGGCATCTACTGCTAATTTGTTATGTAACTTTGATTTGTTATGAACACCTTGAGCTATAGAATCACCAGCGGCCATACCTTTTGTTATCATGCCCGGAGAACCAGTAATTCGATCAGCCAATCTACGAATTGAATTACCCATTTCGCCTTTAAATAAATTATTTTTCAGTAAAAAATAAGGATGCTGTGCTAATCGCATTGTTTCGATTCCTGTTCCAGTTGGAACAAAAGAATCTGGATTCCAGCTTTTGCTAACTTCTATTAAGTCTTCATATTTTTTAGGATCACTGGTTATTTCAAGTATTCGTGCATCATACTCAGTATTGCTTTCCCGCGATGATTTATCAATCAAGCGTTTTACGTGGTCAAAAATTGACTCCTGATATTCTAAACCATCCTTATTAACAAATGTTTTTCTTTCAGAAAACGGACGAACCGTTGCCGCAGTATCAGGCATAATCTCTTCTAATCGATTATAAGCATCAACAGCACTTTGACTTGCAAACCAGTTATCAGCCATGAAATCTAATTTAACTTTACCGATACCACCTGCTATACCGCCAATTGCACCGCCTAAAATTCCTGCACCAGCAATTGCAAAATAAGGCTCTAAGGTAGGATTAGTAGGGTCCATACCTGCACGTATTGCCTCAGCTGGGCCAAGACCTAAAAGACCAACCTTTGATCCTTGCTTGGCACCTTGAATAAATCCAATGCCTCTGGCTAAAGGTATCGGTAAAATATTAATAGGGTCCATTAGATTGCCAAGTAAACGTGACCATCCATGATTTTCAAATGATCTTCGGCTTTCGTTATTACGATCAATGATTGCTTTTCGTACCATTGTTTCTGCTGGGCTCATCGATGTGATGAACTCATCAGCATAATTTTCATAACCAATCATATTATCATTAAAAGGATTATAACCTTCAACGGGCTGGTAATCGCCAAAATCCCCCATCTCAATATGATATTTGAGACTTGTGCCAATCTGACCAACCAAGGTATCAGTTTGCAGAGCGTTCCATACCCGCTCAGATGTATCCAATTGATGAACTGGACGGTTATCCTGTTGTCGATTTTGTCCGTTTATGCGATCTAATTCTTCTATAAATCCCATTTATTCACCTTATTGACATATGCGCTTTTGCACGGCCTCTCTCTTTAAAGAACTGTTTATTTAATTCTGCCGCTTTCTTATGAATTTTTTCTTGCTCATCAGCTTTTCTAAGCTGTTCTTCTATCAGAGCATCAGATTGCTTTGCTTGCCATTTGGCAAATAAATCAACTTCGACAATTTTACCTCTTTTATCCCGCATGAAATCACCTGCAACTTCGTCATTCCACGTTCTAACATCATAAATAGGTGTCCCAGCTGGTGATTTTTTCCCGTTATCTTCCAAGAAATAATTATAACCTAATACCAGTTTCCCTTTGTTCATTCGGGGATCAGCAGTCTTAGCTACCATCTTATTGGTTGCATCAAATATCCAATTCGTAGATGGACCATCTGCCGTGTCGATAGCAAAAAATCTATTAGGAGCATTTTGAACTAAGTTTAATTCACCAAAATTACCCGATCCTTTCATTGCCATTGTATAACCCCAGTTAGACACACGGCTCGACATAGCCGTATGAACAGCATATTTCATAGCTTCATCCATTTCCTCGTCTGTTATTTCATCGCCTTTCTTAAAATGATGAAGACTAGCAAGCCAAATTTTCTCAGCCTGACGTTTAAATTCAAAGGGAACAGGTGACTTGTCAGCCCGTTCTGCTTTGTATTTTAGGTTTTCTTTTTCAGAATCTGGCAAATGTGACGATATATCTAAAAGACTTACTGGAAATGTTGAAATCCACGGAGTATAGCCGTCAAGTAAATCCTTGTTGACCCTTTTCATAGAATTATTAAATGCGGCTTTAACAGCAAGACCATCGACTATTTCTTCACCCTCATCATTAATTGTTCGATAGCCAGGTATTATATTTTTATAACCCCCGAATGGAGTGTTATCTCCTCGAGAAGCCTTTTGAACAAGGTCCATATGTTTCTTATGATTCTCTAATCCCATAATAGAAATATTGTGAAACACCGCATAATCAGAACCAAGCTGTGCAGAAAGGTGTTCTATGCCCCCTTGCAATCCTTTATATCTATTGAATATTGCCATTGCCTGATCGACTGCTTGAAGATTATTTGAATTAACTCCTCGCAACCCATCAAGCATTGCTTCAATCATGTATGTTGGTATACCCATTCGTACATGAGCAAATGCAACATCGGGATCAGTTGGATTATCTACACCCAGAAATCTTAATGCCGGAATAAATAAATCACCATTTGTTTTACTGGATGGAACAGAACGCCCATTTCTAAATGATCGTAACAAAGGTGCCAGTTTGTTCATATGTGCTGTTCTGCCGTTGAGCTCTTTAACAAGCTCTGATTCAAATTGTTTTAAGCGGCGTTCTTCTTTTATAGGATCACCAGCTTTAGCTATTTGTAAAATCCGCGCAGAAACATTGCGACCTAACTCTCTGCCATAATTTTTAATATTTAATTTTAACCGTTCATTTGCATAATCAGCTTGCACTCGATCTGCCGTAAGACCTGTGGTTTTTAAAACCTGTCTTAAATAATCAACTTGGCCTTGAGAGCCTTTCATATCTCTAAGGTTAGCCTTTATATTTTCAAATTCACCCGGATGATCTTCTTTTAGTAAATGAAGAGCATCCTTTATAATAACCTTTCTATTCTCTTCATTATCTGCACGTGCATTAATTAAGCGATTTCGGGTATCTGTCTTCCACTCAAGGTTCTTATGACGTTCTTGATCTGCAATTATACCAGAAACGGTTCTTAGTAACTGTCCGTTTGAAGGCATCTTACCTGTTGATTTAAAAATTTCTTTTCTTGTGTTGTTAAACAAATTAGTCATTTTAGTTTGAGCATCTTCCGTCCCATGGGACATTGCCGCACCTGCTAATTTTTCTAACAGCTGTGCTGAAATATAGTTGTTTTGTGCCGTGGAAACATTAATCATAGCTGAATCATAAGA
>CAACVF010000087.1_pt1 | contig 18785 bp, 16 predicted proteins | sample 2381781 | NCBI WGS metagenome assembly CAACVF01 (sample SAMEA5211967, study PRJEB30684) | marine metagenome | biome: Marine; feature: Epipelagic; material: Water | collected 2015-10-15 | depth 60 m | reverse complement strand
TAATTACATTTTCTGATCCCGACTCACCAAAGACAAAACCAGCAGGGTCATCGAAGGGGCTATCTGTGCTTGCTGTTGTACCATCTGCTGTAATTGTTGAAGGAGTTACGGTTGAACCAGTTGTAGAACTATTGTTGCAGCATAAAAGCTTAGTATTCGTTATGTTTGTTAACGGCTCAGTTGGTGGTCTAAATGATGAGGTATAAACTGCTGTTCCTTTTACACAACGAACATTAGATATATATCCATGAAAGTCACCAGCACCATTTGATCTTTGTCCTATTGTTGTATCTCCGTTTAAATAATTAGTACTATCACTATAGGTTGATCCTTGTTGTATTCCATTAAGGAACATTTTAGTTGATGTTCCCGACCTTGATACTGCAATGTGTTGCCACTGATCTTTAGACAATTTATTTCCAGTAATTTGATCACCACTATTGGCGTAATATCTTAATTTATCATTTTCATAGTATAGTACTGGATACGCCCCTTGAGTTGCAGCAGGGTTAGGTCGCATATCAAAGAAAACTGTATAGCCTAAAGTCTGCGGCTTTAACCACAATTCGATAGTAAAATCACCAGTACCGAAAGCGAGATCAGAATTAGTATCAAGTAATAATTGATCATTAGTCCCATCAAACTCAACAGACCTTGCTGTAGCGGCTGTGGACTCACCTCCTGCGAATAGGTAGGCTACATAGCTACCACCGCTAAAATTTATAAATTCACCAACTGTAAATTGAGTTGAGGTTGGTCTGACAAAACTACTACCAGTACCAAAAACATCATTTCCATTAGTTTGTTTTGGGTCAGTACTAGATAGTTTTATTTGATAAGTATCAGGTAACTCATCGTGATAACAAAACCATTGTTTATATGCAGCGGAACCTCCAGAATCTAACCTCTTAACTATAATGAATCCCGGTTTAGATTTAAGGCCATGATTGATGGCTCTTCCAGTGGTTGTGCCATTCCCAGAGTAGGTAACAACATCAAAGAACCCAGGTGCCTTCCTGAATGTCCAAGAAGCGTAATCTTGTCCACTTCCATTTACATCGTTGTAATCACCCAATGAAAACCCGTTATTATTAAAAGCCGATAAGTAATCATTATTTGTAGCCTCTGCATTAGTGCCATTAGATTGAATATACTTTCCTGAGCCTCTTTCCGTATCAAATAAATAATTGCTTTCACTACTCGTTCTTTTCTTTATCCAAGTAAGTCCACCACCAGAGCTTGACATGTCTATTCCATTATTTATTGATCTATTTGCTCCAGTTCCTGCATATAGAAACGTCGAAAATATATCGTCAACGTAGGTCTTCGTAGCAACTGCACCTACACCTAAAAGCATTTGTTGAATAGGACTCATAATTAATCTCCGTGTTGTGTGTTAGTTAGTAGGTACATATTTATGACAACCCTGTACCTGAGATGTATGCACCTGTCGCATTTATAAAATAAATAGTAATCATTCCTCTCGCTGCAACAGTCCTATTACCTGTGCTTGCATCTGCAGAATTATAAAGTGTTAAACCACTGCCTTGAGTTAGCGTTACATCTGAACCACTATCATTGACAATACTTATGGCATCGCCAGCACTAAAGACTGAGGCAGGTATTGTATATGTTGGCGAGTTTCCCGCAGTAGTAATCATTTTACCCGCATCAGCAGCTACAAGAGTGTAGTTACTGGTTTGACTATTAAGAGGTATAGAACGCAGGTTGCCTTTGCTGTCTGATACCGTTCCAGCAAACGAGGCGTTTTGTGAGCTATCTATAGTTAGGGCTGTTGTTATAGTACCACCGCTAGGTCTAGTCCTAAGTTCAATTTTGCCTTCATTATTTGTATGGCTTACATTCGTAAATTTAATGTCACTTGTTCCATTACCTTGAGCATCTAAACCTTGAACCAACGAATAGTTATTATCAGTTGTATCAGTATTTTTGAGATATACACTCGCACCAAGAGTATTAGTAACACCATGTACAACTAAGTTTGCTTCACCGTTTTTATAAACTTCTGCACCTGCCGCAGTTGTCGAAATTCGCCTACTGTTATTGTGATATAAGTCTACGGCTCCGTTACCAACTGCTCTTAAATTTGTTTCTGTAGAACCTGATACTTCATTTTTAATATAAAAACCAGTACCGTCTTGATCTACTTGTAAGTGATATTTATCAGCATTATCGTCACCTTCATCGGCGTGCATAAAGACAAAAGCTGAACCGCCCTCTGGCCCGAACACTTTTATCCCGCTTCCTTCTGTTTCAAAAGTTTTAACGTTATTGTGAAATAATTCTACGGCTCCGTCTTCAGTAGCCTTTATCATTACTTCGCTGTCAGCAGCGTTAGTAAGTTGAAAAAGGTTAGTATTTAAATTTAGACTTCCTGTACCAGCGTCTTTTATGTATGACTTACTACCATTATGGTAGATCTGAAGATCTGATCCAGTTCCAAAAACAGCCTTAGCATCATCCGCAAATTCAAGCGCACCATCTGACTTATCCCATAGCACATCTTTATTGCTATCTCCCTCAAGTTGTAAATCACCATCAACAGTTAAACCAGTAAGCGTTCCAAGAGAAGTAATTGCAGATTGAGCAGCACCCGTAACCGTTGCAGCACTTCCTGAAACATTTCCTGTGACGTTTCCAGTTAATGCCCCTGCAAAACCTGTGCTGGTTAGTAGTCCACTAGAAGGGTTATAAGTTAAACCTGTATCTGTCTCTGCTCCTTGTGCTCCTGTTGCTCCATCAGAAAACAAAGGATAAACAGTTTCATCAGTTGAGTTATTAGCTGTAACTGAAAATTGTGTTGCTAATGCTGCTGTTCCTGTTGTGTCTTGGTTAAGTGTTGCAACCCTAGCTGCTGCAAGCGTTCCACTAGAGATGTTTGACGCATTTAATGTTGTTAAAGAAGCACCTGAACCGCTAAATAATGTTGCCGCTAACTCTCCAGTATTTGAGTTGAAAGTTAAATTTGTTCCTGACTTAGCACCTAAGTCTCCTGTTGCTGCTGTTGCAAATAAAACATTGCAAGAAGTGTCAGTTGATTCATCTGCAATTGTGATTGCCGTTGCTACGGCTGCTGTTCCACTTGTGTCTTGCGTTCCAGAAGCATTAACACCAGGAAGATTTATTGCTGCTGTTCCGTCAAAACTAACTCCACCAATATTTCTAGCTGTTGCTAAAGCTGTCGCTGTAGCAGCGTTTCCAGTACACGAACCAGCAGAGCCTGAAGTGTTTCCAGTGACATTACCAGTGACATTACCAGTTACATTTCCAGTTAAGTTTGCAACAAAAGCACTCGCTGACTTATCCCATAACCCATTTGAACTGTCCCCAGTAAATGTGACATCTCCTGTGAACGTGCCACCAGCGAGAGGCATTTTTGTTGAGTCAGTTGCGCTATCTGATCCCCACTCCAAAGTTGTAGGTGTACTTGCATTAGCCTTTAAAATTTGCCCTGCTGTAGGGCTGGCTGCTGGAAGACTGATTGTATAACTACCTTCTGACCCTTTATCTGTAGCTCCTTTTATTCCTACATAAGTAGAACCATTACTATCCGCTTCAAAGAAACGAACTTCTTTATCGTTATCAACTAAAAGATTATCTGTCATTGTGCCGCCAGCTTTCGGCAAAGCAGCATTAGCTGTTGTAGCAGCAGCGTCAGCAGCATCCTTCGCAATCTTTACAGCAGCAGGAGTAGCAGCCGTAGTAGCAGAAGTTGATGTTGCACTATTCGTTAATTGAAGAACACCAACAGCACTTGTCGTTCCAGTAGTTACTTTTGAACCTGTAATTGCAGCCGATCCAGATATATCAGCATTAACAATGACTCCAGCAGCAATGGCTGTAAGTCCTGCATTATTAATAGAAATATCTCCTGTAACTGCTACTGCTGTTGGAACGTTTGATCCGTTACCTACAAGAATTTGAGCAGAAGTTAAAGCAGCTAATTTGCTAAAAGCGATTGCAGCTCCAGCCGCCAAGTTTGCATTGACTAGGCTTGCATCAACCATTGTTGATGTAACTGTATTTGTATCTCCACTTGTAATTACTGTTCCTGTTGTGTCTGGGAAAGTAATAGTTTTGTCTGATGATGTTGGATCTGCAACTGTTAATGTTGTTTCATAAGCATCAATTGTAGATCCTTCAAATACAAGGCTTCCAGTATTACCAATTAACACTTGACCTGTAACAGTACCACCTGTGAGTGCTAACTTCTCTGTCTCTAATTCTTGTAATGCATCTTGTACATTAGTTGCACTAATTTGTCCATAAGGTGTAAAAGTAATATTGCTTGCAACTTGTCCTGCAACTGTTTGTGAAAGATCGACTTCGTTCCAGCTACTTCCTGCTGAGTTTGTAATACCTAAAACATAATCAGGAGGTGCTAAAGCAACAACTGGTGCTGGAGAACTTGGCGTTCCAGAAGTAGAAACTACGACATAGACACCATCCGTGGTAGCACTTGGAGTAGGTAAGTTAGAACCAACTGCTAAACCAGCCGCAATTCCTGCGGAGGTAGTCGCCACCATTTGGCTTGTGTTTGCGTTGAAAGTTCCACCAAAGACCAAAGAGCCTTTCGTTAATGTGGTTATTGCTTGCCAAGCGTTGCCATCCCAGATGAACGCATCCTCAGAGACAGTATCAAAGAGAATTTGACCTGAGAACTGGGCTGTTGGATAACCACTTTGAGCAATCGATTGGAAGACTGCCGTAGAAGCATTGCTTAGTTTTGTTCCATCAATTGAATCATTTGCAATTCTCGCAGCATCAAAACTTCCACTTGTAATTTTACTTGCAGCAAGTGATGGAATTAACGCTGCTGTTAATGCTGCACCTGCTGTTGCTACACCTTTATTATTAACAGTAACCGATTGATAAGTACCAGCACTCACTCCACTTGTTGAAGTCGTGAGATTTCCCGATCCATCAACCGTTAATCCTCCTCCTGATGTGATTTGTACTGCTCCTTTAGCACTTGTAGTTGCAACAGGAAGATCACCTGCAACCAAAGCAGTTGCAGCAGTAATCATTCCTTGATTATTGAAAGTTATTCCGCTAACTGTTGCTCCAGTAACACTATTTGTAAGAGATAACGCACCTGCTCCACTAACAGTTAATCCAGTGCTAACAGAAACACCACCAACGGCACTAGAGGTAGCAACAGGTAGATCAGCAGCAGCAAGAGCTACCGTTCCAGTGATCAAGCCTTGAGCGTTATATGTGAATCCAGATCGTGTAGCAGCAGTGATAACATTATTAATTCCAAGATTTCCACTGGCTACATTTAATGAACGATCAAGATTAGAAGTATTTAATTTTGCTGGTGTAATAGTTGCATCTCTAATTTTTGTAGCACCGTCTAAACCTGTACTTGAATTTGTAGATGTTTCAACTTTATCGTTTGTAATCGCTCCATTTTGAACGGCTCCAGTATCTACAGCGTTGTTTGCAAGTTCGGAATCTGTTACCGAGTTTGCTGCTAATTGAGTTGAAGTTATACTTCCTGAAACTAACTTAGTGGCTGCAATGCTTCCTGCTAATTGTGCATTAGTAATTGTCCCAACTAATGCTGTCGTTAAATAACCTGTAGCATCTTGTAAATCAAATGCAGGTGTAGCGTCAGCCGTACCAAGGGTTACAGCTACTCCACCAAAAGAAACACTAGAGGAAGCAAGCTTAGAAACTGCTATAGATCCTGCAAGTTGAGCATTTGTAATTGTTCCTGACAAAGAAGATGCAGGATAATTAGTTGCGTCTGTTAAATCAAAAGCAGGAGTAGGGTCTGACGCACCTAAAACAACAGTAATTCCTCCAAAACTTACAGAAGAATTTGTTAACTTAGCATTTACAATTGATCCTGCTAATTGTGCATTAGTAATTGTGCCAACCAAAGAAGAGGTCGGATACCCTGTAGCATCCGTTAAGTTAAAAGCAGGAGTGGCATCTGCTTGGCCAAGTGCAACGGTTACGCCACCAAAACCAACATTTGAACCAACTAATTTTGATACATCAATTGATCCTGCTAATTGAGCGTTAGTTATCGTGCCTACAAGATTTGTTGTCTTATATCCAGTTGCGTCAGTTAAATCAAAAGCAGGTGTATCATCATTTTGCCCAAGGTTTAATGAAATACCTCCAAAAGAAACAGAAGAATTAGAAAGCTTACTATTGACTATTGATCCAGCTAACTGAGCATTAGTTATCGTTCCTGTTAAAGATGATGTTGGGTATCCAGTTGCACTAGCTAAATTAAATGCTGGAGTTGCAGACGTTCCACCAAGAGCTATTGATACACCGCCTAAAGAAATAGTTGAGTTAGCTAGTTTTACATTTGTTACTGCTCCATCAACTATTGCTCCAGTTGCAACTTGATCTGTTCCTAATGTCCCAACTTTTGCAGCAGGAATTGACGCTGTATCAATTAAAGCTACACCAGCTTCAATAAGATCTTTAACTGTTACCTTTTTTGTTTCCGACGCACTTAAATCGGCAATGGCAATTGGGTCTGTTGCTGCTACACCTGCTTCTGCTAACGCTGGCAGATTACTAATTTCAAGATCAGGCATTTCCCTTAACTAAGAACCAATGAACATATATTACGGCTGATCGAGCAATATGGGACTTTGATCTTCCTGAAGAATCTTATATTCATCTTCCTGTAACAAGTATCCAGGTGTTGCTCCTGTATTTAAAGTAATAACATCGTTCGTTATAAACTCAATTCTTGTCGTTATTTCTTGGCTCGCAGAAACACTAACAGCAACATTTGTTACGACACATTTAGCTTCGTACCAAACGGTATGAACAACACTATAAGCATCTTTATAGATATAAAAACGTCCATCGAAATCTGCTCCTTGCTGAAGACGAATAATTAATTGAGCAAGATAAAAAGGAAATTCTGGATCTTGAACAGCAGTATGATCAGCCAACTCTGAACTGTGTTCCCATAAACAACTTAAAGTTCCTTGACCACTAATTAAACCTGCTTCATATTGCTTTTTAAATTGAGCACCTAAAGGAGTTAAATCAATTTGATCTCTGTTAGTAGTAATTTCAAAATCTTGTACTCTTGCTAAATGTCTAAATCTAGAATTAACAGTTTGGATTGTTACTTGTTTAGCTGCACTAGGAGTAACAAGTGTTAAAGCATCTGATTGTCTTCCTGTTATTGCAGCCGCAAACGTACTAAATAATCTAATTCCACCCATCTTATCAACATAAATATACCAATTTCCATCTGGATGATTATGACCATTTACAAGTTCTAATGTGCTTTTATCAACTGTTGCAATCTCTACACGATCTCCAGTAATCAACGAACTAGAAAATTGATCAATTGAAAATCTTTTAGTTGTTGTATTTACATCATGCGGATCTAACTTTGTTTGAATAGGAGATGACAACGTATCTCTACGAATCTCTACCTCACCATTTTGTCCAAAATAAACAGCCACAATTAAGTAGAAATAGTGTCAACACTTGGAGCACCATCAACTTCAAAACTAAAATCAACAGATGAAATTTCTCCTACAGAACTACTCATAGAAACTGATGTAACGTACGCACCAAATTCAATATCTCTTGCATTTGTATCTGAACCTGATACTTCTTCTAATCTAAGTTTTAACGTAACTTTGTCTGATTCTGTTCCACTACTTTTTATAGCTGCTGTTAATAAATCAGTTACGTTAGGAGCACCAGCAGCAGTAGCAGTATAGTAATAAGCTCTTGCACTACCTGAATAACTTCTAACTCCTGGTTTTAATGTCCTGTCTGTATCACCCATTGCTGTGATTTCAAGTACAGACATTGACTGTGAAAAACTCCAGCTCTGTAGTTGAGCAACATTAGTTCCTCCTACATACAGCTTTCCGTCTTTTCCACTGAAATACTTCGCCACAGCCCTAAATCAAAAACATTGCGTTTATTCTACGGTGAATCGAGACAAGCGACAAAAGAACAACTTACATTACTTGTTCCTTTAAAGGTACTTGTTACAGTTGGAGGCCCAGAATAACGCCATTTTAAACTTAATCCACCTTCTTTTATTAACGATTGAAGACTGCTTGTAGGATCTGATTGTCCTGCGATTGGCGGTTTTAATTCTGTTGTATTAGAAACACCAGAAACACCATCACTAGAAGTAAAAGTCACGTAATCCCAAGTAGAATTAACATCTTCATAATTTTCAAGTATCAAAGCCGCTTCAGCATCAGAAATATTAGAAAATCCTAGAGTCAATGTTGCATTAACTCGTTTATTACCAAAACGTAAATGTGTTTTTGTTCCATCCAAAGATTCAAAGTTTGTACTTGGATAATTTCCAGGGTTGTAACTTCTGGAGGTTGGTTTGACGCTTGGAAAAGCTCTTGCAGTTGCCATTAATCCCCTTCAGTAAAGATCAAAGTATTTGAATTAGACCAATTTTGTAACATTGCTAGTTTACCGTCTGCTGTTAATTCTGCGTACGAACCAGTTAATTCCACAAGGCCGTCATCTCCAAAACTAATACTTTCTACTTTGTAGCACTGATCAGATGCTTCTGATTCCTTAATTGTAAATAATGAACCTCTATAGGGATTAGGTAGTCTATTTGAACTAGAAAAATTTGCACTACCTTCTTTTACTACTTCTTCAGAAGTGTTCCAATAATAAAAAGTTTTACTACCGCTAATTGTGTCTTTACTTACGACAGTTCCATCATCAAGAATTGCACCATTGTTAAATCGCTGAACGTGTTGTGTTGTTGAAAATACCCTGATGTAATCTCCTGGCCTAACGCCGTTAATGTAATGAGGGGCAGTTTTAAAACTTACTGTGTGATCTAAGTGTTTTCTTAAAACTAATGTGTATCTTGCAAACCAAACTGCTGCTGCACGGCTAGTACAAAAACCGCTTAAATCAAAAGTCTCTAATGGATCGTCTACATGTGAAACTAAAACATTTCCATTGGCGTCTTTTTCTTCAGCTAATTGAATAACAGCAGATTTCCTTTCAGGGAATCCATTTTCTTGTTCTTGACGATAAAGAACATTTGCTTTAAAAGCTTGCCTATCTTCTGGAGATAAGAAAGAAACATTTAAGTCACTGATATTTCCATCAGTAAACATTGCTTTAATTTTTGGCTTTGAATGTGGCCCATCTAGGTCAATTTCAAACGTATTAGGATCAAAAGGAACAGCAGGGTATAAGCTAAATTTTCCTCCAATAATCGTAAAATCTAATAAACAGTAAAGAGCTTGTTGATAAATAAATTCTCTTAGATTTACTCGATCCGCAACCATTCCGTCCCAGAAAAGGTTGTTTGCCTTACAGAATCTTGCTGCAACTGTCATGTTTACATCATCAACAGAAGATTCACTAATAACTGCTCCAGCTCCTAGCGTTTTATCTGTCAACAAGGCAAAAGCAATTTCAGGAAATAAACTTGTTGCCTTTCGAGTTCCATCTATCAAACTTTTAACCTTTACTCCTTCTTTAAAGTAAGCAGAAAACTGACTAAAGTTTGTCCACTCTTTTGAACTATTAATTCTTAAACCTGCATAAGCTAAATTTTCATATGTCGCCGGATCACCTTCAGGGATGATATTAGTTGTTGAGTCTATTTCTGTTCTAACTATTTCATTACAGTAAGTTATCTGATGTTCTGGCCCATCTAAATGACTTGATTTATCTCCTTCATACTGCCAAAAATCAGAAGCAGCATCATAAGGATTTAATTCAGCAGATCCAATTTCATCACTGTAAACACTAGAAGAAGAGGTGTTAACGGTCACATTAAATCTTATGTCTGTCGCTCCAGAAGGAAGATTAATATCGTCTTTATCTATATAAACAGTTTGATTATTTGAATAGTTTTGTCCTACATCACTTAATGACCATTCTGCATACCACTCAACACCAAGAGAATAAACAACAACATCAGCTTTTAAACCTGAACCATCATCACCAGAAAGTGTTTGAACATTTACTTCTCCTTGGAAAGAAGGAGTTGCTGTTAATGCTGTCTGCTCATCTTTATTAACTCCATATAAGTTAGACGTTTGGTTTGTACCAGGGGTAAATTTGCCTCCTCTTCCATCTAGTGTTGTGTAATGAAATTCAACGGCAGTATTATCGCCTGGTTTTTTTACTTGAGAATTTGCCCATGCAGGGCCATCAAGACCTTGAATATTTTGGGTTACGTCAGCTTTATTAATATATAAATTCCAAGTTGTCCAACCTGCTAATGGAAAATTAGAAGATTTAGTTATTACCGTATGATTTGCTGTTGTTCCTGTATAACCACCAAAACCAGGGTAATAAAGTTTATTAGTAAATATTCTTACAACTGGTCTTGCTATTGGTAAATTGCTTATTGAATAATCATCTCTACTTCCATCGTGAGTTGTTTGAAAACCAGTAACTTGATACTGAGCGTTACCTACTTTTACTTTATTTGGTGAACCTAAATTCCATTCGATATTGCTTAGTTTTTGTTTAGTCAGCACATAGTTTTTATCTCCTGCGAATTGAACAACAAAATCTTCTCCATTTACAGTACAAGTGAATTTATCTATAGATCCTGCTGTCCTTGCACCATTGGAATTTAAAACAATAGCGTTAACAGGATTGTGTCTTTGTCTTGCTTCATAAGTTTGTACTTCTTTAACAACAGCAGCACCAGGCCAAGGGAAAAATCTATATTCGTACTGGTCTAAAGTAGGTTGATCTATTCTTATATAGTTATATTGAAATTCTGGAGTATTACCTCTTACACAAAACAAACCAGTATGCACGTTAGTGTTAATTTCAGGCTTTAACCAGTTCCAAGTATCCTGCCCTACCTTTCTAACTTGTAATTTAAAGAAACTATATCTAGTAATAAATTTATTTATATTACCTAATGTAAGTGAAGAGTTATGATCATAAATTTCATAAATTTTTTCTTCTGTAGGTTTACTATTCACATTTGCAAATTGCATTTCTTTAAATACTTTTGACTTAATTCCTATTTCTGTAATGTGACATTTTCTGTTATTAGAAATAGTTCCTAAAGTAGCTTTCTGAAGTGCATACCGACTATTTGGATTAAATATGTCATTGAAATTTTGTTCATAATAAAAATGGTCGTCTGTATCTAATCTTCCAGGTCGTACTGTAAAAAAGTCTCCATTTGTATCCCAATAAGGGTTTCCGCAATGTGGGCCTAGTCCTTCATTCGGATCATCGATAGATTCATATTTTCCAGTTTCTATTACTTTAAAACTAGCTGATCTGGTTTTTGTTCCATCCCACGGTCTTCCATTGACAGGCAAATTATCTTCCAATATTTGCGTACAAGTTAATAAAGTTGAGCCAGCCATATATTGCTCACCTATTGCAAGATATGAATCAGTAGCCTCTCTAACTGTTTTGGTTGCAGAGTTAATATCTTCAACTCCATGCGGGTCCATTGTTAGCCTTACATCACTACTGTCTTGCTGATACCCAATACCTTCATATAAACCAAGTCTTCCACTACCTACTATTTGGTATGTCAAGAAACCTCCAAGGGTTGCATCACTATTACCTGCTTGCTGAGAACTATTTCCAGAGTTAACAAAACCTGCTCTCATAGGCCACGCACCAAGGAGTTTCCTTCTCTTTTTGTACGTTATTCTTCCTGCTGGTCTGTACTCATCTGTGTCTGTATTGCTAGGGGTTCTAACTAATTGATAGGGCAATTTATAAGCAGTAGCATTAGGCATTGGATTGCTTAATCCAAATGTTGCCTGTGTTGTTGGGTTTCTTGTTCCAGAGAAATGTCTTTTATCATCAACTCTGAAAATATGACCTAATTCTGTATCAGCAGAAAAAGGAATATTATCTCCTTTTACATCTCCTTTTACGTTTGGTATTGCATTTACTTGAAAAGGAATATTCCCGCTAGTGTCCTTGTAAATCTTTTCTGCGTGATAGTTTTCTATCAACAAATCACCAATGGCATAACCTTTTAAATCTGGTTTTCTAGCTATTTCACCTAAAGAAAATAAGGCAAGTATTTTCAACTGTTGGTAGCTGCCCAAGCTAACCATTTGTGACCAAAGAAGCTGTGAATTAACACGAATGCCTCCGTAAACAATTCCATTTATTAGTTGGCGATTAGTAAAAACAAGAGGAATTAAATCACCTAAATTTGCTAAATCTTGAACACTATTAAAACTAAATTGCGGTGCAAACCTCTTAGTACCACCTATATCTGCTGTTCTTTCTTGTGTACCTTGCCTCATGCTTGGAGGCTTTGGTGCTAATAAGACACTGGCAGCAGTTAAGGCAACACCAACAGCAACTTGACCAAGAAAAGTTAAGGTTGTTGCACCTCCAACTGTTTGATAAAGAGCAAGAGCACCTGCTCCAGGTCCAGCAAAAATACCAGGAACTAAACCATACGCTTCAGGTTGTTCCTTTACTTTTGCAGCTACACCTTCTAAGAATTGAAAATATTCTTCTTCTGTTATTCCGAGGGTATTACAGAGATCGGCTTCCGTTGGAAGTAGCACCCTGCGAGTGAAAGGGCTTCTAGCGGCAACCATTTCACCACCGACTTTCCTAATGTTTTTTGGTAACTCAGCCATCCTTCCTCATAAAACGCAGCCATATACAAAGCATCATCTGATTTGCAAAGACCAATTGTTCCTAGTTTAGGGGGTGATTCAACTCCCCACCTATTTAATTCTTCAAAAAAGATACTATAGTCTTTTCTCTTTAATCTTCGATACCAATCACGCTCTCCTTTAGGGACAGTAAAACCATAGTGACCTAATACTGTACGAACCAAAGAAAGGCAGTCTCCAGTGCCATGTTTTACAGGATCAGACCCTAAACGATACTCAAGACCTATTAACTCGTAAGGCTTCAAAGATTTTGTAATTGACCTGTTAAAGGAAGATGAGAACACCTTGCCTTTGTCAAAGTTTGCTGCGGAGCGTTTGCACCAACAGCGTCTATGGCACTAGATAAAATCAACTCTATTGATTCAGAGTCATAACGCATACCAGCAGCTAACCAGAGTTCACCACTTATCTTCCCTTCATTAGCAGCAGACGTATCTTTATTAAAATCTGTTGTCATTAAAAATGTTTCTACTTCTATTGAATACTTATTGTCTACAAATTCTTTTACATGGTTCATGCTTAATGAGTTATTAGCAAGAACAAGAGAAGCTTCCAAGTTATCCCCTGATCTATTCATTGCTGCTCCTTGATAAAGAAAAGACAAATAGTTATGACCAGCTACAGCCGTATGCTTTCCATTCTGGAATTTAAGTTCTGAACCATCTGTTTTATAAACAGTAAGGAAAGCAGTTAAGGCAACAACAGTCATTACATTCCTAACCTCGATCTAGCACTTCTACTATTCCTTAGTGTAGATAAAGTTTTATTTTCTCCAGCTCTAGCACCTTGAGATGTAGCAGTTGCAATGATTTGTCCTACAGCAGATTTAGGAACAAACTCTTCAGAATTAAAGTTCAATATAGGCCCAGAGTAATTAACAGTAGTAGAACCTCCTGCACCGCCACCTGTATAAGACGAACCAGTGCCAGGAATTACAGCTTCACCTCTAGCACCTGCTGAATACCGTTGCATTGACTGAGCCATCTTAGAGGCTGGAATAATGTATTCGTCCTCTCCTGCTTCTCCTACAAGTCCTAGAGTTGGTCTTGTCGCCATACCTCCTGAAGCAAATGGTTTGATTCCATTTGCCATGTATCCTCCTTCTGCTTTAGTAACAGTTGGTGTTGCAGCAGGAAGACCAGGAAGAAAACTTAATATTGCAGATTTTAAATACATACTTGCAATCTGTTTTGCAATTCCAGCTAATGATTCACCTAATGATTTAGTTCCAGAAATTAACCCTTCAATTGCACTTGTTAAACCACTAGCAATCGTTTCTCTAATTTGCTCCCATTTGACACCAACCTTATCAAGACCTTCATTAAAACTATCTAGTCCTAAATTTTCTGCTGAAAGAATTGGTTCGCCTTTCAATGTAGGCAATAATTTTTGAATTTCTTTTCTTAAATCACCAACATCAAGAAGAATATCAGAAATGTCTTTGTCAACATCACTTCCTAATAATTTATCTACTAAAGTTTCCGTAGATCTTGCATCCACTAAACCAGCAGTTTCAGCAATTCGGTTTAACTGAGCTAAAAACTTTTCCGCATCAGCTTCAGTCTTAACCCAAGAAGTATCTAATTCAGTAATAGATTTTTTCAAGTCTTTAACAGCTCCTTCAGTATCTCCAAATACTGATTTAAAGGAAGCAGAACCTACCAACCTATTGGCTGCACCTATTTGTGCATCAGTCAAAAGTTTAAAAACCTCATTAAATTTACTTAATATTGTATTTAATTGATCAATTATAAATTTAAAGACAGGTGACAATACTTTGCCTAAATTTCTAGCAAAAGTTTCAAGATTGTCAGTCAAAGTACTAAATTTTCCGTTTAAAGTTTGAGACTGAGATATTGCTCCTTCAAAATAAAGTCCACTTTCTTTCGTTAAATTAATAAACGCTTGCTCAACCAATCCAGCACTTAATTTCCCTTGACTCATCGCTTTTAGAAGCTCATTACCATACAAACCTGTCAACTCTGACAATTCATCAGTTACGTTAATTCCTCTTTCTTGGAACTGTAAAAGTTCTTCCATTGTCATTCTTCCTTTAGCTTGAATCTTTCCATAAACAGCTACAACTTCACCTAATGGCTTTCCAACAGCTCCAGCAACATCAGATAGCTGCTTTGTAACACTAACTAACTTTCCTGTATCAACACCAAAAGCTTTTAATCGTTTGCCTGATTCAATTAAATCACTACTTGTAAAAGGTGTAACAGCACCAAACTCCTGTAACTCCCTAATAATTTGATTTGTTTTTTCTAATGAACCTGTTAAGACCTCTAAACTTTTTCTTTGTGTCTCAAGCTCTGCTGTCTTCATAAATGTAAACCGTAAACCTTGTATAACCGATAAACCTATAAAAAGCCCTCTAATTGCTCTTCCTAATTTATTCACTCCTTTACTAGCTGTTGCTGATTGTCTTCCAAATTTCTGAATCCTATTTCCAGCAGCATTAGAACGATTTTTTACTTCTCGAAATCTATTTGATAATTCCTGAGTTCTTGAATGTAATTTCTTTGCAGCCCTTTCCGCTTGCCCTGTAAGTAATTCAAGTTTTACTGAAGCTAAAGCCACGGGTACTTTTCGTTATGAATAGATATTAGCTGTATTTGCTCCTCTTTATTCTCTTTTCTTGTTCCTCGTTTAAAAGATCAAAATAAGCCGACCATAAAAATAACTCTTCCATCGTGACTTTAACTTTTAATTCCTGCAAGGTATAACCCAACTCTTTTGCTACACCTAATTGAAGCTGTAAAAAATTATCTTTTTTAAGAGCTTCTTTTATTCTTTTGGGTCAAGATCATCCTCTTCTTCTGTTGTTGGCAACATTGCAAGCATTAAACGATCCATATTTTCTGCACTAACTTCATGCTTTAACTCATCAATTTGACCAGCTTGAAACATTCTCTGACCATTTTCATGGGCAGCTTTACGCACAAATAAACGAATAGCAAAAGCATTAGCATCATCTTTTGTTCCTTTCATTGCTTGCTCCCTTTCAGCCATTGTCATAGGAGCACACCAAAACTCAAACTCTGTACCGTCTGTTAGTTTTACGACCTTTTTTTCAGCAGTTAAATTAGATGCTTTTTTTAGCCGATCTAACGGATTAAGCTTTGTCTTAGCTGTAGCCATAAAGGGTAATTCTGTTTGCTTTATAACTGTACGCATTAAAAAACCCCTAGGCAACAAGGCAAAGGGGTATAAACCGACTATGAAGTAGTACTAAAGTCGAAGCTTGGTACGTTGTTAGGTCTGAAATTAACTTCAACCATCTGTGCATCATCTGGGTTAACAGAGAAACTTGCAGAAAGTAAAACAGCATCCATAGCAATACTGCGACTTAATGCTTCTGTACCTTGCTTGTCTTGATAAAGCTTAAATGCTGCTCCATCTTGCTGACGTTGAATAACATCTTCAACTAAACGATTAGCCAAAGTTGAATCTTCATTTGTGATATACACGCTGGCAGAACCTTCACCATCAGCAAAACCTGAAATATAAGTTTTAAATGGTGCGTATTGACCAACTGATTGACCAATTGTTGTTACATCAATTTCACTTCTGGAAATTTCAAAAGACCAGTTTTGAACTTGCCCGACAGAAGCGTAATCGTTGTAATACACCTCAAACTTATTTGGAGCTGCGGCTGTTCCAACGTCAGTTAGGTTTACAGCAGAACCACCAGAAGAAGCCGAAACAATTAATGCTCCTGTTGCTGCTGTGTAGGTATTAACGTAATAAGTTGTACCAGCAGTTAATCCAGCAGGTAAAGTTCCTGTCCCTGATCCTCCTGTAGAAGAATCAATAACTTGAAACTTAACTGGATCATTCACTTTGAGATTCAAATAGGTCTGAACAACAATAGTTTCAGTTCCTATCGTGACATTAGAGGGTCCGAATGTTCCTGTAGTACCAGCAGGTTTGTAGTACAAGGCTCCAGACGTACCTGATAAAACAGTAACAGCCATTGGATTTAGTCTAAGTATGCGTCAAATGTAGCTGAGAATTGCATTTGAAAGAACGCTTCTTGCTCTGCTGGTCTTATTGTAGCTAATTCAGAACAAGGATCAAAAATAAGACTACTAAACTTTGCTCTGTCAAACTTATCTTTTACTCTTTCACTAATGGTGTAATTCGCTCCAGAACCAATTCCTGCTGGTGTAAAAATATCAATCGTTAAAGTTCCTGTTTGTCTATTAAATGATTTGCCAGTAGCAGGTGCTTCTAAAGTTGCATAATTATTTTGACCAAACAAAAGATAAACAGCAATCCAAGGGGTGTTATTAGGCGGCGTGAATGGAGCGTTTTGATAGCTAACAGGATAAGCAGGACTTAATGCCATCTCTGTTGCAATGCGGCCTTCTATGGCTGCCCTGACATCGTTAAAAGTGCTGCTCATTTAACCTCTGAATTTAAAAGACTTAGCAAAATCAGCAACTTCTTTTGCTGTTTGATAAAACCAACCTTTTTGTACTTGGTTTCTTTTACTTCTAAATTGACCACCCCATGATTTTGGGAGATTTGTTCCTAAAACATTTGGTTCGGCATAAGGAAGATTATTAAAGATTGAATAAGTATTACCCATTTTTTCTTTTGTATAATTCACTTTTTTAGGAAAAGTAATAGACGTTCCATAAGTTCCTTCTGAAACCTGTGGCCCACTATCTGAATTTTCTGCAATCTGCCAATTCATTCTTAATCTTCCACTGTCAACGGGCGTACCTTCTTTTAATTTTTTATCCGCAGTCAAAACAACAGCACGAAGCATTGCATCGTACGCTTCTTCTGCAAAGTCTCCTATTTGGTCAATGCGGATCTTTTTAGCCATTACGACCTCAGAATTAATTCATAACTAATAGCAGTATTACCTTGTTCTGTTGTCTCGATCCTAATAATTTGATGAACTGTAGAACTAATAACAACTCGATCTGAAACCGTTGGAGTGTAACTTAAATCAGATGCAGCAATTGTTAAACGCTTATCAGTTGCTTTTATTAACTCTCCTACTTCTCTTTTAGAAACACCTTCAACAAAACCTTTAACAGTTGTATCTGCGGTTGTCTCTCCCATTGCACCTGTAGTGGTGTTATAGGCACTTCCTGTAACTTTACGAATCGTAACATTACCACCTACAGCCTTAAGGACTTTGCTTGCTGCTTTTCTAAAGCCTTTAGGTTTTACTGGCATTAGATCCTATAAGCAATAACTGATCCTGCACTTGTTTGAGTAATGCTGGTAAAAACTCCTTCAATTTCTGTGCTTGCTTTTAGATCAATTCCAGAAACAGTGGCAGAACCATTCTTAGTGACATTAGGAGAAACCAAAGTAACAGTCGAATCTGTTAAGCAAGTAATTTTCCCAAACCTCCCTGTATGGGCGTTTGTATCTGTGATGATGAGTGCAGCAGGATAAGACATTCCCATTAGCTTCGTTTTACAGCGATGTTGCCAGGTCCACTAATTCTAATGCCTGTGAAGTATCTTTCAAACATTGGTGGTACACGATCAGCACCAACAGCACCGTAAGAATTAGGAGTTGCATCCAAAGATCCAACCTTGATGTTTTTATAATCTTCTAATCCACTAAGCCCAAGACCGTCTTTATTGTTGTTCAAGTAAGCAGCTAAAACGGCTTGTGCTTTCTTTAATTGGTCTGGTATTTCTGTGTCTGTAAAATAATCAGTTGTAATACGAAAAGGAAAACCAGTTGCATAAGTATTGATATAAGTATCAGGCTTTCTTACTCCAGTTCTAGGCCATTGCATTGCTTGTGTATCTGTGGCTCTAGCACCTAAAAATCTTTCACGATCAATCCTTTGTGCTGCTGTATATAAAGCACGATTTCTGTAGTCGTCACTTGTTGACCCAGCTTCCCAAGCAATTACATCATCATCAGCAACTAAACCTTCAATCAGTTCATTTGCTTCTGTTAATGAGATGTAACTATTTGCGTTAGCTGCTCCCGCCGTGTGATGAATTGTTATTGCCATCAGTAGTTGCTTTAGGTTTACGCTTACGTTTTTGTTTTGGCTTAGGAGCTTCAACAGGAATAGAGGCCACCTGTGCGGCAGCCTCCCTTTCCTTCATTCGCCTAAATGCGAACATTCCCATTAGCTAG
>CAACVF010000085.1_pt1 | contig 18852 bp, 32 predicted proteins | sample 2381781 | NCBI WGS metagenome assembly CAACVF01 (sample SAMEA5211967, study PRJEB30684) | marine metagenome | biome: Marine; feature: Epipelagic; material: Water | collected 2015-10-15 | depth 60 m | reverse complement strand
ACTTTAATGCCACCAAATTCTATTATTCTTGGTTGCATATCTAGATCACTGCCTTCAGCTTTTGGCAGTCCTGTTGTTTCAAGATCGAATACTATCATCGATTCCCTCTAACATAAAAGCATAAACACCAAGATCATGAATAGAGTCTTTGTGTGGTTTATCCCACATATTTCCATAACGAATTAATTTGCTTACAATCATATTCAAAAGTCCCATACGATTAAAATCATCATTTGTTTCTAGCTTAATACCATTGGGAAATAAAACTTTCATAATCTCACCATATTGAGTATAAGATGCTCCATATTGAGACCCTCTTTCCTTAAAAGTTTTATGAGCTTGTTCCATATTTTTTATAATCAATTCTTTTTCATTTTTCTGCATCTGATTTTCCTTCTTCATAACCTTCTTCATAACCTTGATGATATTTATCTTCAGAGTCTTTCTCCTTTGCATTTGCTCTTTCTATCATTTCTTCAAAGTTTCCGAGAATAGTTCCTTTTATGTCGAAAACTCTTGCAACTTTAATTCCATCAAGTTCAAGGTCATTTCCTATTAATTTTAATTCCATTATTTTTCCCTTTCAAAAGTTTTTAATGTTCCAAGCAAAGGATTATTAATTTTATTTATTTCAGTGCAAATTGCTAAAAGTTGATAAATAACATTATTTATTGCAAGTTGCTGGTCATATGTAAAATCAAAATTTTCCTTTATTTCTTTTGAAAGATTTTGAACATAACCGAAAACCTGATTTCCTTGTAAAATTAATTTTTTATTCCCCAGTAAAATTACCTCATCCCAAAGTTTATAAACAACTGATGCCAAATCAGCCAAAGCAATTATTGCACCTTCTTTGTCATCTTTTGCTGTTTTCCAATTTAATTCAATTCTACTTTGAAAATCTAAATCAAGCTCAGATATAATTTGTTTAATTCCTTGTTCAGCAATCTCTTCAAAAATTTTAGAGGAATCTTTACTATAATATTTTGTTGGTCTGGGAATGTCCCCTGTTACAACTTCATCAATGTCGTGAATTACTGCTTTTTCTAAAGCGAGACCAATATTTAATTTGTCTTCTTCTCTGGAAACAGAATTTATTTTTTCACATAAAATATAAGTAAAAAGACAAACAAAACCTGTGTGTTCCATTACTGACTCTGGCTTTAAAAGGTGAAGCTGCGAATATCTTTTAATCGCAGACATGCTTTGAGAAACACTAAATAGTTTTATAATATTCATTATATCACATCTGGATTAAAATTTTGAAATTGACTAAGAATTTTTTCTCTCGCAGGAGCTGTGTCATCCCAATTACCAGATATCAATCCTGAAAATTTTTCCAATTCTTCCTGACCAACAACATGAGCATCAACTGATTCTTTAAGCATTATATTTAATCCAAAATTTTCATTTGTATAAGTTATCGAATATCTTGGCTTTGGTGTTGCAACTGTTAAGCATTTAAAATATCCCATTTCATAAACAGTTCCTGTGTCTCTGCCATCAACAACAGCAAATAAAATATTGGCTTTTACCATCTCTTCAACATTACTGTCATAAATTCTTTTGGATTCTTTTCTCTTTTCCTCTGGTGGAAGATGAGCAATTGAACCACCTCCTTTTCTTGGGGAGAAATAATCAAATCCATGCTTATCAAATTCTTTCTCTATAAGCTGAATTGTTTCCAATTGCTTTTCATTAAAAAATGGTCCTGCTAAATAAATTTTCATTTTATTCTCCTATATTAACATTTTCTATATGCTTCTTCCAAAAAGCTGGTCTATAACTTGCTTCTATATGAACACTGTCCATTTTATGCTTTGGAATTGGCATGTTGTGAAGTTTACTGTGAATTGGACATGGTGCTCCAGGATCTTTGTCTGTATGCCTTAATTCTGCATCACGAGTATATGGGCATGAACTTCCACCAGCACAAGGCAAATTGTCTTCATTTATATTTATATATTTTTGTGCTTCAACGATTATGTCTTTCCATATTCCATATTGAGCAATCCAACATTGCCTTTTATTAATAACTGTTTTCCAAAATTCTGTTTCAGCTGATATAGATATTTTTATTTTATCTCCGAGTGTTTTTATCCAAAAATCTTTCTCGGATATTATTCCAAATAAATTATCTTTAATTGTAAAATTTCTATGTCTTACAACTTGTGCTCTTAAAGCAATTGTCATTTCTTGAAATACAGTAATAATTGGACCCAGCTTTCCACTTTTCTGCTCTGATCTTTCTAACATAGGAATAGGATTTACATAACTGTAATTATTTTTAAATTCATCGAGACCAAAAGCTGTTTGCATATCTAAAACTGTATATCTAAAATAATCATCAACAGTTGCTAAATATTCAAAGTGTTTATAAATTTTAATTAGTCCTCTCCAGGAAACTCTTGTAGTAAAAGATGTTTTTGCACAAAGAGGAATTAACATTCTATATTCATCCTGAATAACACCACTTTCTGCTTGCTTTTTGATTTCTTTTTTAAGTGAATCAATTTCATCCATATAGGTATAAAACCAAGGATCAGTTCTGAATTCTAAAGGATTGTCAACACGAGATGTTCTTGCCCACATTACATGATCTCTATATGATGCAAAAATTTCTCTTTCCATAATTGTGCATTCTATATTTAAAACAAGCGATGGTATTTCATTCACTGGAGCATCAATCGATAAAATTCTATTTAAAGGTGTTTCATCATCTTTCGATCTTGAAAGTTCCCATGCTTCTCTTGCCAGATGTTTATATGATTTGTCTATGCTCGATGTTTTTAAAATATAACGATCATCTGATATTATTTCTATTCTCATTTTTTTCCTTTCTCTTTTACTTCCCAAAAAACTCTTGAGTCATCATGTTGGTAATATTTTTTAATTTCTTTTTGAAAAGGCTCTTCAATAACAAAAGAAGAGCCTATTTCATAATCGTCCCAATCTGGATCTATTAATGCCCATTTCATATTCAACCACTTTTTATCCTTTTGGTGCACAGCTAACATCAATTACAACTGGGACTGGTCTGTTGTTTATTTTTCTACGAGTATGAATTAGCACTGGTCTAAGATCAACTGCTTTACAGTCTTCAATGCCATTTATAACTTCGCCACGAGTCATCGAGTAAATTTTCTTTTCAGCAATAACTTCAGTGTTTGGCATGCCACTGCAAGCAGAAAGCATACCAACAACTGACAATAAAACCAAAGATCTCATTCTACTGAAACCCAACCTTTATTTAAATCCCAATCAAGATCCTGAAGACGACCACCTTTCTCGATATAATCTTCGAATGACATTTTCTTGTTTTCAATCAGAATTTTCATTGATGCATATCCACAGACTGGCTTTTTATTCTCACGACGAGGATTTTCATCAACAAGACATGTTATAGTTTTACCAGCATATTTGCTTTTCTTAGGAGTGGATGTGTCCTTCAAAACTTTTTCACGATAAAGTTCCATTTCATCAGGACGAGAATCTACTGCAAGTTCTTCAACAGATTTATCGAAATTAAATTCATTTTTAGGAGCTGATGAATGAACAAGTTTAAAAAGTCTTTTGGCTCCTGAAACTTTATCAGCAAACCTATCGATTTGAACAGGGGACATTTCATTATATGCCCTGCATAAAATTTGCCCAGTTGTATTTTGGTCTCTTGCAAGCTCTTCAGCAGAGCCAAATATAATAGAGCCATTTCCAAGACGTTCAGCTTCTGACTTAGAGCTAGCAGTTACAGTTTTAAAAGTTCTTAAATTTAATACATAATATTTCATTTGTTTGTTTCCTTTCTCAATTAATACAATTGTTATGCCTGAGTAAAATGATTATGTAAAGTAAAAAAATCAAAAAAAGTTAATTATTTTCAAATATCCTTTATTTCCAATAGTTTAGTTATATGTTAAAACTCTTCAAAGTCCTTGGTCTTACAATAAAAAGGTTTTCTTTTGCTCTTGTTAGTGCGACATACCAAACTCGATTTTCTTCATCATTACCTAAATTTTCCCAGCTTTTTGTATTTAAGTCTGTTAACAATACAAGATTATCAGCTTCGCCACCTTTGCTTTGGTGAATTGTTGAAATTGTTATTCTTGGTTTTTCAGAAATTTTTTCTCCATTGCGAAGGCAAGATCTTAAATATTCTCTTTCATCTGGTGCTATACCTTTTAACATTTGCATCCAGTCAAATTGTTTTGATGCTTCTGGCAAACCTAAAGACTCAATTGTATAAGTTTCAAGTTCTCTAAGATTAACACTTATTCCTAAAAACTGGACGATGTTTTTTGCATCATGAAGATTGATAGAAGATCCTTTTCTTAAATTTTCCCATGAAATAATAGCACGAGTTTCATCGGACTCCAAAGAGCTTTTATTATTTATACTATATGCAAAACCTTGTTGGCGAACTGCTCTTTTAAGTCGGTTTGTTAAATATTTGCTTCTTGCTAAAAGCATCCATGAACCTTCTCTATTAAAATCTATTTGTTGTTCATCAACCACATAATCAACAAAACCATTCTCTGATCTTGGTTGCCATGGCTTGGGATATCTGTTTTTTATTCTTCGCACAACATCAGCTGCGAGCTTGTGAACTGATCTAGGAATTCTAAAAGATTGTGGCAAAACCATTCTGTCACCTTTTAAATTCAAAAATTTACTAACATCAGCTCCTGCCCATCCAAATATTGCTTGGTCATCATCCCCAGCTATATAAATTTCTTGAGCAAGGCTCGCAACCTTTATTGCCATTTTATATTGTATTGAGGAAAGATCTTGTGCTTCATCTATTATACATATATCAATGTCGAGTTCACTGTCATATTTTTGAAGCATGTCAGTAAAGTCTAAAACACCATTGTCCTTTTTATATTTTAATAATGAATTGTGATATTGTTTTACAGCATGAAGATTTAAGTCTGAAATATTTTCCAATTCATATTGTTGCTCCATTGTTCTAAGTCCCATTCTGGCCAAAGACTCTATTCTTGAACATTTGTCTCCAACTCCATCACCAAGACTAAAACCTAAAACTTCATCATAAATACCTTTAAAATTAATTCCCATTGCCTTGCCAAATTTACGATAGTGATTGCTTGTCATCACTTCGTCTCTTTGCAAACTTAATTGTTTAAAAGCCAAAGAGTGAAGTGTTCTAAAATATGGAAATCTATTTTCATCAAGATTAAATTGAGCCATTGCTCTTTCTTGTGCTTCTGATGCAGCTTTCCGAGTAAATGCCAAATAAGCAATTCTTTCTGGCTTTATGCCACGAGATATTGCATCCTCAACAATATTTAAAAGAGTTGTTGTCTTCCCAGTTCCTGGTGGACCAAGAATTATTTGGACTCTTCTCAATTAGACCACCAAGTATATGTCTTTGGCTTTTCCTCTTTTTCTTCTAAATGAATTTTCAAATTTTTCCAAGCAACATTTATTCTGTGTGCCATTTCTGGATTTTCTTTATTTTTTTCAAAAACAATCTGAGTCATCTCAGCTTCTATAAGAAGTATTGCATCTCTCATTTCAACTCTCATTAAAAATCCTCCTCTACATTTGATGGAATTCCAAGCTCCTCATCTTCATAAAATTCAGGTGCAGGCACAGACCAAACTTTTACAACTTTGCCTTTAATTCTAAATGTTTTTCTGTCTCCTCCTAAATTTCTGAGCCAAGACCATATTTGGTGCTGGGTTGAATATCTATACCTTCTTGCTTCTAAGTATATAAATAAATCTTCAGATCGGAAATAAACTTTTTGCTCATCAACATTATGCCATGGTTTGCCATTCATTATTTCATCTTTCTGGCGAGCTTGAACTTTACCAGTCAAAAATGCATCTAATGCTTTTTCAAATTGACCTTGTGGAGATGCATCGTCTGGATCAATTATAACTTCAACACTTTGTAATAATTCATTTATTCTTTTTTCCCATTTTAAAGCTGGCATTACATTTGGACATTTATTAAGTTTCTCGACACAAAGTTTTTGCAACTGCCTTTGGTCTAATAATTGTTGAGTTGTTACTTCTATTCTTTCACCTTGCATTTCTACATACCATCTTACAGAAGATTTATTTTCGGTTTCATATTTTGTTATAGCATCAACTTCAATTGCCAGACCACCACCAAAACCACCAACTCCATAGTCTCTTCTCATGCATTTAGATTTTTCACAATAATTGCATATGGGAGATTGCTTGCATGTATAGGCATAATCTTTTCTTGAAACTGATTTAACAATGCCATTAACTTCTCCTGCAGGAAGTGGTGTTGACAAATGTTCATAATTAAATTTCATTAAATCTTCCTGCCAGTCGTCTGGATTCTTTTTACGATAATAAACACCAACATTAAATAAAGAACTGTTTCTGCCACCTTCAGGAAAACCCATCGTCATTATATGTTGTAAGCAAGGTGGACCATCACTAAATACATCTGTCAGTTTTGATTTGTAACTTTCTAATTTTTCATGTGTTGTTTTTTTCTTTTCTGCGAGTTCAATAAATTCTTTTAAATTTAATTTTTTGCCATTGTGTATTGCATGTCTTTCGCTTTTATCACCATCCCAATAACAAAGGTTTATCCAGTTTCCTCTATCACGTTCATTGGCTCTGCTTATTTGCTTGGGGAATATTTCTGCTCCACCATAACCCAGCTGAGCAGCAAACTCATTTAATTTTGAAACCATATCAACTGCAGCAATTGCAGGCTCACAGAATAAATATAAATGAGCACCACCAGATTTACTTCTGCAGAGAACAAGAGGTGTGTCTCTAATTTTCTTTTCAAGACTTTCCAGCGATTCATTTAATTTTAACTCACCACGAATGTCAATATCAATTACACCAAAATTGCAGGAATTATCCAACTTCAGCATTATAATTCCTAATATATAATCTCCACCACTTAAATGATGCTTAAAATTTTCTTCAGTTGCAGGTTCGCTAACTGTAACAGCACGACCAGACATTTTGCCATCAGCTTCTTGCTTTTTGACTCTGTATTGTCCATGGGCAAGTTCATAACCATGGAACAACTTCATAAACCTTTTTATCATTTCTATTCCTTTATTAGTGATGCAGTCCGAGGAGGAATATTCGGACTGCATCTTTTCCTCAGTAAACTGAGAAAACCTTACATAGAGTCGTCTTCGGAATCAGCCTTTACTTGGACTTCACCAGCTGCAACTTTTGATTTAAAATCTCTTGCAGATAAATAAATGTCAGAGCCATTCTTCAGATTTTCTATAATACCACCAGACTTCGCATCGTATAGTATTTCAACATTCCAACCAAACCAAGTTCCTTCATCATTCTTTTGAGGAACTGTTGTTAACTGATAAGCAGTCCAGAACATGGCTGGGTTCATAACACCTTTGCCATCTGGACTTGGTATTTGAAGTCTGCTCATCATAGAGTTCCATCGTCTGGACTTTTTAAGTTGGGAAGAAGACATAGAAATTAATGCAGGAGAAAAAGACTCCCCATCAATAACATAAACCATATATTCCCCAGTCGGAACAATCTGGTTGCCTTCTTGAGTAAAATACTTGCCCTTTTTATCTTGAGTGCAAGCAGTTAGACAGAAAGGATCATTGCCATGATCTTTAACAAGACCACCTCTGTCTGGTTTCCATTCTAAATGAGTTCTGCGATAACTAATTGGCACAACTGTTATGCCTTTTTCACCATCGATTATTTCATTGGAAACAGTATCAATAATAAATCCTGCTTCAGCACCTTTAACATATGCAGCATCTGCTTTCATTGCCATTGGTGATTGTGCTTGTAAAATATTCAAGCGAGGAATCATCATATCGTCTTGGCTCATATTTTCAGATGCTGAACCTGCATCTTGTAGTAATAAATTTTTATCGAACGCAACTACATTACTTTGTTCTTTTTGTTTTACTTCATTCGCCATAATTTTATCTCCTTATCTTGGCTCTGCGACCTGTGTAAATTTTAAACAGATCATGTGGGATTGATTTCCCTTCTGAAAGCATTTCTTTAATGAATGCTGTCAATTGTGCAGGATGAACTCCTATTGCTCGTTTGTAGAAAAGTTTGCGATCTCTTAATTCTTTTGCAAAAATATCGCATTCTTTGTCTTCAGTACGACCAAATTGAACCTCAACATTATTTTTAATTAAGTCGCCTGCATTATTCTCACGCAACCAATCGAAACAATGTTGTTGACGGATTTCCATCTCCATACGATCATCACCTTTTGCTCTTTCTATTGCACCAGTGGATGGTATGGAAGCAGAGATAATATCATCAACTTTAACTTTTGCTCCATTGTTCAAAGTAAAGTCTTTAATATTCAGTTCTTGCATTAAATCAGGCAAGTCCTGTTCAGCCAACTTCGTAAGATCCTGCTTTTTTCTCTTCAATGACTCTTCGTCTTGTATAATTTCAGTTTGTAAATCATACATCTGTTGAGCCATGTCCGTGATTGCACCTAATTCATTTGACGCAGGTGCCACGTCATCAAGCAGATTTATACTCATCTTGTTTTACCTTTCTAAGTTCTAAAGCGACAGGCATATACCAACCTTTGCGTCTATCCCTTTCGCCTTCTTCCATGTTTCGTTCCCATCGTAAAATGCGAACAGTTGGAGAAATTTCCCCAGCAATCATGCAAACAATCATAACAGCTATTGGGTCTCCACCTCCTGGCCAGAGTAAATAATCCTCTGAGCCGAAGTCCTTTAATGTTCTTCTTGCTTTTTGAATAGATGGTCCAGGAAGAAACTGTGGCTTTTCATGTGGTTCAAATATTATTTCTATTGAACCATAACGAGCAGCATCAGTTAAATCTGGAGTCCAGCCAAATTTATTCTTGACTGGTCTATTTACTACATATACTTTTGGCATTCTTAATCCTTTCTCAATTTTATTGTGCCACCAGCTTCTCAAGGTTCAACCACTAATCACCACCACTGCGGATGAGAACAGTCCTTAACTATGTTCACTGCGTAGCACGAATATTATTATAAACCTTTTTTTATAAAATAGTAAAGTTTTTTATATAGAGCACAGATTATCGAGGTGAAAAAACTTTTTTCAAAATTAAAGGATTTGAGGTTTCGTCGGTTTCGGAGTGCTTTTTATTATTTAAAAACAGATGTTTATTTTGCGCTCCCGTTGTCAAATATTAGGAGAAACGCAACCCAGTCTTCGGTAACTTTTTTTCTAAGTCATTGTTTTTAAACGAATCTTTTTTCTTTACTTATTGATAAAAATAACGTATCATCTCTATATTAACTGAGAAAGGAAACAAAATGATTACAAAATTCGCTATAAAAGTCCAAGAAATTATCACTGATACAAAGACTGGACATTCAAATGAATACCAACCTACATATTTTTCAGAGGTTGTTAATGTAACTTCTGAGAGAGTTTCAACAACTCAAAGTCCAAAAGTTCTTTTTGGAACAAGAAAAGAAGTATTGGAAGTTATTTTTAATTTACCAGACACTGGCACTTTAGGTCAGTTCTCATATAAATATACTTACAGCATTGAGCCATTCACATATGGTTATGCTAATCACATTGGTTGGACAGATGTTAATCCATATGAGATTGTAAAAGTTATATCTGATAAAACTATTGAGATCAGAGAAATGAAATCAGAGAAATTGCCTTGGAAAGCTGAATGGGTTGAAGGTGGTTTCGCTGGTCATTGTACAAATCAAAGAGACCAAAAGTGGGATATTATTTCAGACGATGATATTCCTGTAATTAGAGCAAGACTGAGAAAAGATGGTTATTACCATTCAGCTCATGGCAAACACCTTTTAGGAGAAGAGCCAAGAAAATTTTACGATTACAATTTTTAGGTTCGCACTGATGATGGGAGAGGTTGCTCCTCTCCCGAAACCTTATGGTCTGCGATAGCAATTTGAGAAAGGATTAAAAATGTCAAAAATACATAAAGGTTTGCATCACCATAACGATTGCGATCATAAAGAAGAAGAATATTTGTTCTCTTGTAAAACCATTACAAAAAGTGGTGAACTTATTAAATGGGATTGTTATATGTTGGAAGACAGACAGTTATGTTTGAGAAGTGGTGATGGAGGTGATTACATGAGCACTGACTTAAATAGTTTGATTAAAAGTTATCTTCGGTTTATAACAGAATGAAAATAGATAAAAACATACCAATGCCATCTTTAGGACACCATCGTATTAAGAACAATAAATATCCTTTTGTTCATGAAATGGAAATTGGGGATAGTTTTGAAGTTGATACTAGAGTAGAGTCAGCTCGAATTCAGTCTTATATTCATCGCACAACTTATATAAGACTTGCAGGCAGAATGATGCCGAATGGTAATATTAGAATGTGGAGGACAAAGTGATGACTAAAACATTTGGAGTTATTTTAATTATCTGTTTGAGTTTTCTTTTTACAGTTATTTTATTTGAAACTATGGTTGGTTGTGGAGAGAGAACTTATTATGAAGATGGTTATTGGTTAACAAACGAATGTATTTTTATTCCTTATGAGCAGAGCAGTGGGAGATGGAAATGAACAGATTTCTGATTGAAAGAGATCCTTTTGACATCGCAGCTTCACTCTGTGACCAGCATATTGTTAAAATGCCTTTAGAGGAAACACAAATGCTTTGTACTGCGATGTGGCATTATTCTCCGAAATATGCATATCTAAATGATCTTTACAAACCTGTTCACCAGAAACATCCCTGCACTCTCTGGGCAATGGAGAACAAAAGTAATTATTATTTCGCTTGGCAATTGCTCGATGAGATGTTTGCAGAATACACTCGAAGATATGGAAAAGTTCATGGTTCAAGTAAACACAAAGATGCATTATTTTATGGTGCTCGGTTTATTCCTGAAGGCAAAAATACAAAACATCCTCAGTGTTTCAGTGGGCATGATGATTGCAGAACAGATGAGTTTTATCCTTTGGTTGCTTACAGAAAATTCTATGCTAAAACAAAAATGACAATGGCAAGATATAATAAAACAGATAAAATTCCTGATTGGCTTAATTATAACTTTACTTTCTCACCAGAAAAAGCGATGGTTATTCATTCATAGTTATTTGAGAAAGGAATAAAATTTATTTTTTTATTCATTATTATCCCTTTAAACTAACCCACCTTGAATTTGTGGGTTTCTTTTTTCATTAAAATAAGTTAAACAGTTATTTAACAGTTCACCACTGAAAACAAGGTTTTGAGGATAAAAACATGGCTCCAAAGAATAGTAAAAAAATTCAAGTTCAAAGACCTGTTAAGAATGGTCCTAAAGTCAAGCCAGAAAAGTGGGATGGCAGGTTTAAATCTGTTGAACCACTGAAGCACCAGAAAACAAGTATTACAACCAGAAAAGAAAAGCATTATAAATGGAACCATCGAGCAACCATTAATTGGATAATGGGACAAGCAGATCCAGTTGGCTTTTTATCTGATGTTATGACAGGTAAAGAGATTTTCCCAGTCTATTCAGAATCAGATGGTGAAGTGCAAAGCATAGGTAAAATTGGTGCAGACCCAGAGCTTAGAGTCATGGCTGCGAAAACTTTACTAGGAAAATGTGTTCCTGATTTAAAAGCAGTTGAAGTTAAAACTCAAATAGAAGAGAGAAAGGTGCTAGACATTAGCAGATTAACAGACAATGACCTCAATACAATTGAACGAGTTCTTGAACACTCTGTCATTGACGGAGATAAAAGCAGAGAAGATGAAGAGATCTTTGAAGACATTCATCAAACAGAGTTGGCCAACAGTTGAAGCTGGTCGAGACTTTTATGACAACTGGCATATTGATGCAATAGCTGAGCATCTTCAGGCTGTTGTTGAAGGAAAAATTAATAGATTAATTATTAACATTCCTCCACGACACATGAAATCAATTGCAGTTGCAGTTGCTCTTCCTGCTTGGACATGGACAATACAACCAGAGAAAAGGTTTTTATTTGCTTCTTATGCAGGATCACTTTCAATAAGAGACTCTGTTAAGTGTCGAAGATTAATTGACAGTGCATGGTATCAAAAATATTTTGGTGAGACTTTTAATCTAACAGGTGATCAAAATCAAAAACAAAGGTTTGAGAATGACAAATCTGGATATAGAATAGCAACATCGGTTGATGGAGCATTAACAGGTGAAGGTGGAGACATTATAATAATTGATGATCCACATAATGTTAGAGAAGCAGAATCAAGCACAGTAAGAGAAGGAGTTTTAGAATGGTGGGATCAAGCAATGCAAACCAGACTGAACGATCCAAAAACAGGATCATTTATTTTAATAATGCAAAGAGTCCACGAGAAAGATCTCACAGGACATATATTGGCGAACAGTAATGCTTGGGATCATCTTTGCATACCTGCAAGATATGAAATCGGACACCCAACACCATCGTCCTCGTCTCTCGGATTTACAGATCCAAGAATCAAAGAGGGTGATTTGTTGTGGCCAGAGAGGATCGATGAGAACACCTTGGACATTCTGGAGAAGAGTCTTGGCACATATGCTTCGGCAGGGCAGTTGCAACAAAGACCAATGCCCAAAGGTGGTGGAATATTAAAAGCTGAATGGTGGGTGCCATGGGAGAAAAATGATTTGCCTGATTTAGAATATGTTATTCAATCTTGGGACACAGCTTTTAGCACAAAAGAAAAAAGTTCTTATTCAGCTCGCACAACTTGGGGAGTTTTCCGTCGCAATGGTCAGGTAAATGCAATTGTTTTAGACATGTGGTATGATAGAGTCACATATCCAGAACTCAGAAAAATCGCTCAAGAGTCTTATCATGACTATGAACCTGATGCAGTTCTTATCGAGAAAAAGGCTTCTGGGCAAAGTTTATTACAAGATTTACGAATGGCAGGAGTCCCAGTTCTTGAGTATATGCCTGACAGAGACAAACAAGCCAGAGCTCATGCAAGTTCTGCATTATTGGAAGATGGACGAATTTGGTTTCCTTCTGACAGAAAATGGGCTAAAAACTTAATAGACATTTGTGCAGCATTTCCTGCAGGTGATAATGATGATATCGTTGACACTTGCACTCAGGCATGGTTAAGACTTCGCAAAGGTTGGTTTGTTACTCATTCTTCCGATTACGACGAGGATGAAAAAGAAACAAGAGAGAGGATAACTTTATATGGCTAGACAACCAATTAACGTCCAAAAAGAGAATCAATTGTTTACAGAGGGTGCTCCTGAAGATGGTTTACAGGTTGAAACTATCGGTGATGATGTTCTTATCGGAGATCCTGACAAAGATGTTATTGATAAAAATGATACACAGTTCGATGAAAATTTAGCAGAAACAATAAATGAAAAAGAGTTAACAAGGAAAGCAGACGATCTCATACAGTATTATGAGAATGATAAGTCAGCCAGATCAGAATGGGAAGATCGTTATAAAGAAGGATTGCAGACACTTGACCCAGATGGTGGAATGCAAGAATCAGAAGATCAAAGAGCTTCAAGAGGATTAAGCACAGTTGTCCATCCATTGATCTCTGAAGCAGCAACACAATTCAATGCAAGAGCAATAGCAGAACTTTATCCATCTGGTGGTCCAGTGAAAACAGTTATTGTTGGTGACCCAGATGAAGAGCTTGAAGAACAAGGTCGCAGAGTTCGTGATTATATGAATTACCAGATAACACAAGAGATGCCAGAGTATTTTCCTGATCTTGATCAAATGTTATTTCATCTTCCACTTATTGGTCAAACATTTAAAAAGGTTTGGTGGGATCCAGATTTAGATCGTCAAATGTCACTATTTGTAAAAGCTGAGGATTTTATTGTTGCACCAGAATCGAATGATTTGAAAACAGCACCAAGATATACACATCTTATTCGTATGCCGAAAAATGATTATAATCGTTATGTTGAAGCTGGTTATTATCTTGAATCTGAATACTCAGGTGATGATATTGATCCATCAGGAGATACCATTGGTGATATAGAAGGTGTTGATCAATATGGTGATTCAAGTGAAGATGGCACAATGACTCTTCTTGAAATGCATGTTTACGAAACCTTTGAAGGTGTTGATGACAATGATGAAGAAAATGAAGTTCAGCTTCCATATATTGTAACGATCGATTATGATTCTCAAAAAGTTGTTAGTGTTCGCAGAAACTGGAAAGAAGCAGATGAAGATAAAAGAAGGAGAGATTGGTTTGTAAGTTATAAGTTTCTTCCTGGTCTTGGCTTTTATGGTTTTGGTCTTTATCATTTAATCGGTGGACTAGGAAAAGCTGCAACAGGATCTTTGAGAGCATTATTAGATTCAGCTGCATTTTCAAATATGCAAGGTGGCTTTAAGTTAAAAGGCAGAGTGACAGGTGGCGAACTTCAAATAAATCCTGGAGAATTCGCTGACCTTGATGCGACTGTTGATGATGTAAATAAGGCAATTATGCCATTGCCATTTAAAGAACCAAGCTCTGCATTATTCCAGTTGTTAGGTTTTATTGTAGATTCTGGTCGAAGATTTGCAAGCACAGCTGATTTAAATGTTGGTGATGTTAATCCGAATGCACCTGTTGGTTCGACAGTTGCTTTAATTGAACAAGGCAGTAAAGCATTTTCAGCAATTCATAAAAGATTGCATTATGCACAAGGTCAAGAATTTAAATTACTTTCTCAGCTTAATGCAGAAAATTTACCAGAATCATTTACATTTTCTTTAACAGGTGCATCTAAAGAAATATTTGCTGCAGACTTTAATGATCGTATCGATATAATTCCTGTCAGCGATCCAAATATATTTAGTACTGCCCAGAGAATAGCACAAGCACAAGCCATACTTGAAATGGCAAAATCAGCACCAAATCTTCATGACACTTATGAAGCATATAAAAGAATGTATGAAGCCATAAGGATTCCAAACATTGATGAAGTTCTTAAAAAACCATCTGAATCAGTAAGGCTCGATCCAATTGATGAAAATGTTGCAGTTTTGTATGGAAAGTCAATTCGTGCTTTTCCAGAGCAGGATCATGATTCTCATATACAAGTTCACATACAGTTTCTTCAAGATCCTTCATTGGCAGGAAATCCAGGAGCAAAAGCCATGCAACCAATATTAGTTGCCCATGTTGCTGAGCATGTCGCATTACTTTATAGAACTCGCATGGAAGCAAGTATTGGAATGCCATTGCCAGGATTACCAGACATTCGTGATAAAAAATTTGAGTTTGAAGATATCAGTCCAGAAGCAGATATGATGATAAGTCAAAGAGCTGCACAAGTTGTTCAGGCAGCACCACAAATGCAAGCAATAAAAGGATTGTCAAACATTGGTCAACAGCAAGGTCAACAGAACCCATTACAATATGCCCAGCAACTTGCCCAACTTGAAGCTCAAGCACTGCAAGCAAGGACTCAGTCGCAGATACAAGCAGACCAAGCCAAAGCTCAATCGGACATTGCGATCAAGCAAGCAGATGCTAAACAAGATATAGAGATAGCCAAAGCCAAAACACAAGTTGAGCTCGAAGCAAAAATTAAAAAACTTGAAGCAGACTTGCAATTAGAGCGAGAAAAGAACGATGCTAAAATCCAAATGGAGATGATTAAAAATGCAAGACAAGAATAATATATTGCCGATGCAAGGCATTAATCCATCAGCATTTTCTGGTGAAATGCCACAACAACCAATGATGCCAGCAAATATGGACATGAATCAGTATTTACTTCAAAAGATTTCCGAGATAAAAAGAAGAATGTTTGGTGAAGAGTCAGGAGCTCTGGCAAGTCTTATGATGCAACAACCTAACAGGAGAATGTAATGGCAAATGGAAGAGGATTCTCGAATTTATCAGCTGCTAATAATAAACCTAAAGAAGATAAAAAACCATTTGGAAGTTTTGGTGTTTTGCCAGCAGTTCATTCTTTCTTTTCAGGTCTTGGTGCAAAAGCACCAGTAGAGGAGAAAAGACCAGCATTTACTCTGTCTTCAGGTGCAGCTCCAGTTCCTGATCCAAAGCCAATGAAAGATTTAATTCCAGGATATCCAGATGTTCCTATTGCTCCGAGCGATATGCCAAAACAAGGTTTTGGAGCGACAATTTCTGAAGGTCAAATTTATGTTGATCCAGAAACAAAAAGCACATTGTCAGGTTTAGGAACTTTACGAGAGATGAAGGATGTTCAAGATTCAGCAGTTTATGGCGAACCAGCAGGAACAATTACAGATGAAATGCCAACTTTATTAGATTCGCTTTCTGGTGAAACATTAGGTCAGCAAATGCCAAACATGCCATTAGGAACAGTTGCAGACCCAAGTCAAATTATGCAAGAGTTTCAGCCACCAACAGAAAAGTTTTTAGGTTTGTTTGATCCAGTATATGCAAGTCCACAAAAGTCATTTGATGCTCAATTGAGAATGGCACAAGAAAGAGAAGCAGAATCAGGAACAAGAATGGCTTCTAAAAAACCAGAACCAATATACAGTTATTTTCAAAGAGCTTTTAAAGGTGGAATCCCAGATAGATTTTTAAACAGTTATTTAACAAGATTTGGTTACAGTCCTTCATTTATAAACAGTCAAATGAGAGTAAATGAAGATGGAGAGATCGTTGATGCACAAGGAAACTTAATAGAAGGTTTAGGAAATGTTGCATTAATCGGTGAAAAAATTAAACAAGAAGTCGCATAGGAGAACAAAATGGCTGGTAATGAAATGCTTGATCAAATGAATCAGTTGCTTAAAAGGTCTGAACCAAATGCCCCAATGGCTGATGCTGATAAAGAAATTTTTAATTCTATATATGATTCAATTATAAAATCTTTAAGAATGGAGCCAGGAGCTGCTGTTAGTGAAAACGATATAATTGATTCTTTAAAATCATTTGATCAAGGATCTTCTGTTAGTGAAAGTGAGATGCAAGGTTATAATATGATTGAAGAAATATTAAGAAATATTTATAAAGAAAGATCAGGAATAGATTTAGAAACATAGGAGAACAAAATGGCTGAAGTAAATGTAGACAATATGGATAAAAATGCAGAACTATTTATGGAGAAGATGGGTTTTGCTCACGACTCAGAAGGTCTTGAACTTTCTGAAGAACAACTTGTAAATTTTTTATTGCTTTGTCACCAAATGGAATATGGTGTTGGGCAAGAAGAGGAAGAAGAGGAAGGTGTCAAAGTTAAAGTAATGAAAGTTGACAGTGGTGACATGCGAGGAATGATGGATGAAATTCTTGGTCATGGTGGTCCAAAAGGAAATTACTAATGCCATTTAGTAAATATTCACCAAAGCAGAAAAAGCTCGCAAGAGCAGCAAAACCAAGAAATAAAATAACAGCTGCTGATTTTAAAGCAATGAAAAAGAAAAAGAAAAAGAGGAAGTAATGGCAAAGAAAAAAGGTTTATATGCAAACATTCATGCAAAGAGAAAAAGAATAAAAGCAGGTTCTAAAGAAAAGATGCGTAAAAAAGGTGACAAAGGTGCTCCAGAAAAAGGCATTTTTAAAAAGATCGCAGCAGCAGAAAAGAAAAAGAAAGGGAAAAAGAAAAATGGCAAAAAAAGCAGTTGAAGCACCAAAAGGTTTTCATTGGATGAAAGCTGGCAAAGGTTTTAAGTTAATGAAAAATCCAGCTGGAGGATACAAACCACACAAAGGTGCGAGTCAAAAAGCAACTTTTGAGATACAAAAGATTCATAAAAAATAATGGCAACTTATAAAGGCAAAAAAGTTAATCTTAATAAACCCAGAAGAATAGGCAAAGGTGAAACTTCCTATGGTAAAAAGAAGTCTGTTGTTTATGTTATGGATGGTGATAAAGTTAAACGAGTGACTTTTGGAGATCCGAATATGCGTATAAAGAAAAATCAAAAAGGTCGCAGGAGTAATTTTAGAGCAAGGCACAACTGCGATAATCCTGGACCAAAAACAAAGGCAAGATATTGGTCTTGCAGAGCATGGTGAAATGGCTGTTATTCAAAAACTTAGAACCAGACCAGAGATTGTAGACTAATGGCAAAAGCAGCAATTAAAAAAGTAGCACAGGCTGAAATAAGAGCAGCAAAAAGTTTTTTAAAAAGAAGAAAAATAGACACGGATGAGATAAGTCCTAAGAAATTTGCACAAGCTGCAAAAAAGCTCGACAAAAGTTTTAATGATGTTCTTCAAATATTAGCACGAGAACTTTCAGGAGGTCAGGTTTGACAAAAGAAATACACATAGACATATTAAGACCATTTGGTCCAAGAATATTAAAAGCTACAGTTCCTGATATCATGATGAATGCCTTAAATGGCCAATGCGATAAATTGTTAGAAAATAACGAAGAAAGAGAAAAACGAGACGCATCTCATGATTTAGTCGGACATGTTCATGAAGAATTAACTTGTGTTATGGAAGAGACAGAAGGTTTTGGAAATTTATTATTTAGTTTAACCAAAGCTCTTTATGTTAGTTTTCTGGCTGAAAGAAATATGAGCGAAAAAGAAAAAGAAGATGCAGGAAGACTAGCAATTCACAACTCTTGGTTTGTGCGTTCATTTGAAAACGATTACAATCCAACACATATTCACACCAATGGCTCTTTCTCTTGTGTATTGTATTTAAAAGTTCCTGAAGGCATATCCGATAAAAACTCTAAAAATGTAAATGAAAAATATGCAACAGAAGGATACATCGATTTTGTTTATGGATCTTCATCTATTGTAACTCCTGGAAATATGTGTATTCAGCCAAAGGTCGGAGAACTTTATATATTCCCTTCTCATCTATTTCATACAGTTTATCCATTTTATGGCGAAGGTGAAAGAAGGTCTTTTTCAGCAAACATGTCTTTACAGAAAGATGAAGAATAGTGGGAG
>CAACVF010000084.1_pt1 | contig 18876 bp, 25 predicted proteins | sample 2381781 | NCBI WGS metagenome assembly CAACVF01 (sample SAMEA5211967, study PRJEB30684) | marine metagenome | biome: Marine; feature: Epipelagic; material: Water | collected 2015-10-15 | depth 60 m | reverse complement strand
TAAGCGTCTGATATTTTTTCTTGGGATTGTACTATGTCAACAAGATATGCAATCTTTAATAAATCTCTTTGTCTTTGTTCGGTTAGTTCCTTGATCGTTAAACGACAAGAACAAGTGTCGTTGCATGCGCATGTTGTCATATTCTCTCCTTATATTTTTAGTGTGGAACTTTCCACAATACACGAAACACGGACATGGGATCAAGTATTATCTTTAATCCAAGCAGATAATTCTGAGCGACAAAGCAACTCAGTCATAAAATTACCAAAAGAATTAACTACTGTCTCTTCTTCTTTGTCTTTCAGATTGTATTGATAGAAACCTACGTGCAACATTTCGTGAATTACAACGTTCACAGCGTCAGGACCGCCTAATTCAATTATGCTTTTGTCAAAATATGCTTTGTAAGGAACTTTAAATACTGAGGCACCCTGGGCTTCAGAAACTTCATAGGCTAGATCATGCTCAATAAGGATAAATTCACAGGTGAAGGGACCCAGGGTTACCTTCTTCGGGAGTTGAATATTCATTCTAGCCTTAACCATTACCTTATTATTGGGATAATAGACAAAAATAAGGGATTGCACAATACTATAGTTGTGTAGAAAATAATTATATTTATAAAAAACTAAAAATATACAATATTAGAGGTAACAAGGTAACAAACACTATAAGTAATTGAAATATATAAGTTATTACTGTTACCTACTTGTTACTTCATTAAAATATTACAAGTAACAAAAGTAACATAAGAAGGCCTTTGACAAAAAATATTTGTTATTATAAATATATAATTTGAATATATACAACTATAGGAAAAAATAAATGTCTAAAAAAATACCCGAAGGCTTTCATAAAACTAAAGATGGTAGAATAGCTAAAAAAGGTTTATACTATAATATGAACAAAGCTAAAAAATCTGGAACAAGTAAACCAGGTAAAGGTTCTGTTACCGATAAAGCTTTAGCTCAATCTGCAAAAACTGCTAAACCTAGACCTAAGAAAAAAACAACATGAAAGGTGTAAAACATTACACAGCAGATGGTAAAGTTTGGACTGGTGGCATGCACAAAATGAAAGATGGCACATTACACACAGGTAAAACACATACTAAAAATTCTAAAAATCTTTTTCATTATAGTGACGTAAAAAAGAAAATATTGAAGTTAAAGAAAAATGAAAAAAGAACATAAAAGTAAAACTGGTGGATTAACAGAAGCGGGTAGAAAACATTTTAAAAGAACAGAAGGTGCTAATTTAAAACCTCCTGTAGCTAAAGGTAAAAATCCTAGGCGAGTTTCTTTTGCGGCAAGATTTGCTGGAATGAAAGGACCTATGAAAAAACCAGATGGTAAACCAACAAGAAAAGCATTAGCTTTAAAAAAATGGGGATTTGGAAGTGTTGAAGCAGCAAGAAACTTTGCAAAAAACAACAAAAAAACTTAGACGACTAACTCCTAAACAATATAAATTTGTTTTATTAATTGTTACTAAAGGAGATAAGTTTAGTCCAGCAGATTTAGCAATTGAATCTGGTTATTCAGAAAAATCAGCGCCACAAATGGCAGCTAATTTACAAAACCCTAAAATATTTCCACAAGTTGTTGCAGAAATACAACGCATGCGTGATGAATATAATGAAAAGTTTAAAGTTACATATTCTAGGCATATAAAAAGATTAGATGTTTTGTCTCATAAAGCAGAAGATGCTGGTAATTGGAATGCGGCAGTTGCAGCAGAAAAGTCCAGGGGCCAAGCAGCAGGATTATATATTGATAGAAAAGAAATATTAACAGGGTCTATAGATCAAATGTCAAAAGACGAAGTTGAGTCAAAATTAAAAGAAATAGAAAAACAATTTTCAATAAATACGGATGTTATTGAAGTGAAAGAGGCAGATTTAGAGATTGACAACAAAGATAAATAGTATAATTATGGGATAATAATTAACAGGAGAAAGTAGAATGAATAAACCTATAGTCAAAGAAGTAAATGTGCATGATGAATTAAAACGTGCTCGTGACGCATTTTATAGTGCGCAGTTTGAGGGTAATGAGGAAGAAATGCGTGCTGCTAGTAATGCAATAGGTTATTACGAATCAATGGAAGACTCAATAGTTTGTCCGGAGTACCCAGGTTTTTAAGTGCTCAAACATTTAGATTTATTTAGTGGTATCGGTGGTTTCAGTTTAGGACTTGAAGCTACTGGTGGTTTTGAAACTGTAGCATTTTGTGATGTAGAAGAGTTTCCAAGAAAAGTGCTACAAAAGCATTGGCCTGATGTTAAACAATATAAAGATATAAAGGAATTGACTTATGAAAAACTCAAAGCAGATGGAATTGATACCATCGACATTATTACAGGAGGATACCCTTGCCAACCTTTCAGTGTTGCAGGTAGAAAAAAAGGTGAAGAAGATCCGAGACACCTCTGGCCAGAGTATTTTAGACTTGTCAAAGAATGTAGACCGACTTGGGTTATTGGAGAAAATGTTAGTGGACACATTAAACTCGGTCTCGACACCGTTATCAAGGACTTGGAGAGTGAAGGTTACGCCGTTAGGCCGTTTAGTATTTCAGCTTCGAGCGTCGGCGCCAACCACCAAAGAGAAAGAGTCTGGATTATGGCTTACTCCGAGCGCAACGACAATCAACGGAAGGTCTCAGGAGTCAATGGAGAAGAGAAAGAAATATCGAGAGAGCATAGGGAGAACGACAGTACCTCCTGGAAATCTAGCGGAACAAATACAATATGGAAGACCAACAACAGAGATGTGGAGGACACCAGACGCTCATTGTGGCAGGGGTCCGAGCTCCAAAGACAGAATGAAAATGAAGCTCGAGAAGGGCATGCCGATCAGTCTCAACGATCAGGTGAGGCATCCGAATTTGATGTGGCCAACACCAAGAGCATCAGCAGCTATGGGGGAAAAAACGGAAACAATCAGCAAGAGACTGGAGACAAAAAAGTCAAAGGGAAAGCTGGAAGAGTCAGTAGCAATGGTGCCAACACCAACAGCGAGAGATTACAAGGACAATGGTCTGAACACCAATTATCAGAAAGCCAAGGAGAAGAACAGATTGGCTGGGAGCGCTGGTGGGAGCTTGAACCCGACGTGGGTAGAGTGGCTCATGGGGTACCCAAACGGGTGGACAGACTTAAAGGATTAGGTAATAGTTTAGTTCCTTATATTCCTTACTTGATAGGTAAGACAATATTAAAAACATGAGCTGCATATCTTTTTTACTTGCTCTGTCCTTACATGTTGGTTTAGAAAATAATTATAACAACATACATCCACACATAAGATGCACAGTTGACACTACAATATCTGGTGCTTACTATAATAGTGAAGAACGAATTAGTTATTATGTAGGTAAGAAAATAAACAATTTTGAAACAGGATTAGTAACAGGTTATAGTGGAATGGATGTTATTCCTTTGGTTAGATATATTAAAAATGGTTGGTTTGTTTCTCCTTCTTATGAAGCAAATGGTAATGTTGGACTAGTCTTTGGGTATGAAATCGGAGGCTAAATTTTGGCAACAATTGAAAAAAGCAACGCCAGAAATTCATTGGTTTCGTATAGAATCTTTTAGTAGTCCTGGAATTCCTGATTTATATGGAATTTTTCAGAATAAAAAGGGAAAAACAATAACTTTTTGGGTAGAATTAAAATGTAGTGAGATGAAAAAAGTTAGGCTATCCCCTAAGCAAATTTCCTGGAATTACACTCATTCTAAACTTGGAGGTTTGAATTATATTATGGTCCAGGCCCTCTCTGATAGTAGCGTGCATATTTATCCAGGATCCGAGGTTCGTGAACTCTGCATCAAGGGACTTGCCCATCCTCCATTGCTCCATTGCCCGTCGGTACACCAGGTAATGCATCTGTTCCAGCAGCTGGCATCCTGACCCCGGGCCCGGTAACCTTTCTCCATTGCGAAGATGTCCCTGATTTCTGGGATAAATGGTAGGACTATGCATGGCGTACCAGGCGTCGGGAAGTTCTCCATTGGCGACTTTTCCCTGCGTTTCTGCCATTATCTAGGACATTACTCAACGCACCAGCTCACCAGGAAGTTCTCCATTGCGAAAAATTCCCAGACTTCTGCCATTATGGTAGGTAATAAGCAGCAGCACCGGGATCCAGGAAGACTGTGTTACAGGATCTCCATTGGGAAGAATCCCCTGATTCGTGGGTATATTAGGAGGCTATACGCACAAGCTCACCGGGCTGGGCACGCTAGTAGAAAAAGTTCTTTTGCCTGTTGACTTCAGTCATTATATCCCATATATAAGGGATATGTGTAGCTGTAGCACATATAAAAAAGGACAGCCCTGGGCTGACGCGTCAGCCCAGGCAGCAAAAGGAGAATTTAGAATGAAAACATCACAAGCCTGGTCCCTGGTTGGGGGACTTTCAAAACCTTCTAAGATGCCTGGGTTCGGTTACGGCCTGAGTGCGTTAGATTGTAAGACTGGATCAAAGCTTAGAAAAATAGCGGGATCTATTTGTTCCGCGTGTTATGCGTTAAAGGGTCGTTATGTCTTCCCGAACGTTTTAGCAGCTCATAAGAGGCGCCTGAAGTCTCTGCAACATACGCTTTGGATTGATTCCATGGTACACTTAATCAACTCTAGAAAATCAAAATTTTTTAGGTGGCACGACTCTGGAGATGTCCAGGACCTGGAGCATTTAAAAAAGATTGTCAAGGTCTGCGAACGGACGCCGTCGGTTTCGCATTGGATGCCAACACGTGAGGTTGGTATATTAAAGGAATATAAAAAGACCGGTGCGCTGCCCGCGAACCTGGTCGTGCGTGTTTCGGCGACGATGGTCAACGGAATGCCTCACAAGTTTCATGAGCACAGCTCAACGGTGATTACAAGCAAGGATCTTGCATCGTGTCACCTGTGCCCTGCTCCTGAACAGGGGAACAATTGCGGAGACTGCCGGGCGTGCTGGAGCTCTTCCGTTTTAGATGTCTCGTATATGGCTCATTGATGGGGTGGTTTGTTGGTGCAACTATTCTCTTCTTTGTTTTATTCAGTCGCTTCAGTTGGGTACGCATTGCCGTGGTCCTTCTGCTTCTGTACTATAACCATGTAACCTGAGTCCGGTGCGCAGCTGGCACGGGAGTCTGCATTGCCAGTTCTCACAGGATTGGTGGGTATATTAGGAGGTAAATAGCGGGGGATTCTGTCGGCGAAGTTCGTGTGGAAATTATTATATTGACATTATCCCATATTTATGGTAGAGGTATAATTAGAAAGGAGAAATTAGATATGGTAAAAGTAAATCTTACACAGTTAGTAGATGATTTAGCAAGACTGACACTTGTACTAAAAATGGTGCAAGAACAAGTTGAACTTAAAAAAGCGATACTTAAAGAACGACTTGCTAAAAACCCTAATGCTAAAAAGATTATCTTTACAGGTAAAGATTACACTATTCTTTTGATTAAAAGACAATCAAAAAGATTAGATAGTAAACTACTTCGTGAAACTATTGGCGAAAAGAAATATGATGCTTTCAAAACAAAGATTGTTGAAAGTGTTGAGTTTCAACCACTTGTAAATGATAACGACCAAGAGAAAACTCTTATTGAAAGAACTATCTCTAGACCAATATTAGATGTTTTAAACACAGCTAATGGTTAATTATTAATTAATAACTAAAGACAAAGCCCTCTTACGAGGGCTTTTTTTATTTCTGCATTACGCATTGCCAAGTCGTTCGTGGGTTAGTGGTATATAGGTAAGGTAATGCACAATGCACAGGGAGTGGAAGTTCCTGTGGTCGTGGTCTTTGTACCATTTAGGAAGTGAATAAAATAAGTTGAATTAGTTGTTGCTATTATTATTGTACTCCTATACTTATGGGATAATCATTTAACAAAGGAGATACAATGCCAAATGATTTAACTTTAGCAAGTGTTCAAGAACTGATTAGAAGTGAAGTGAACAATGCTCTACAACAACAAAGTAATAACCAGTCTGTTATTACTACTAATGATAATCAAACATCAATCGACTATCGTGCTGTTTGTGATTTTATGAGTGGTCAAATCTTTGACTTCTGTATTACAAGTGATAACCAAGAAGTAAGAGAGTTTGGTAAAAACCTCGCACTTAAACTTGGGGATAAGTTTAACATTTCAGATAGGTGGAATGTTTAATAGTTGGTAGTATCTCTACCTTAAAAGCCCTCTAACGAGGGCTTTTTTAATGTGCATTGTTCAACCTCTAGTGGTTTGCCCAGTATTACCAGGTAATAAATACAGGGACCAGGTCAGGAGATGCAGCAGCTTGTTACCAGGTAAACCAGGATCGGGCTAGAAAATCCCAGAAAACAGCCATTATTTGTACCTGAATTACGCAACACCACCTGCGTACCGGCAACTCACTCCCAGCTCAGAACATTTCCTTTGATGGTAGGAAAAAACCCCAGAAAACAGCCAAAAATCGCCGACCCCCCTAACGCCAGTTAGGATTCCTGACGGGTTGACTTTAGGTAAGTGACAGACAGTCAGTCTTTGTGCTATAAGTCTTGATTAATTATGGAGAATATAGAAGCTTTAAGCACAGACGAAGCCCGATTACTCGCACAAAAATTAAAAATAAAAAAATTAGAAATTGATATACAAAATCAATCTCAAGATAACTTCCTACCTTTTGTTAGGGCTGTATGGCCAGAATTCAAAGAAGGGAGTCATCATAAAATTATTGCAAAAAAATTTGAAGATATTGCGAACGGTAAATTAAAACGTTTAATTGTAAATATGCCACCCAGACATACAAAATCTGAGTTTGCATCTTTCTTATTTCCTGCGTGGTTCGTGGGTCGTAAACCAAAATCCAAAATCATGCAGACAACGCACACAGGAGAACTAGCCATCCGTTTTGGTAGAAAAGTTCGTAACTTAATGGACTCCTCTGAATTTAAAAAAATTTTTCCAAAATCTTTTTTACAACCCGATAGCATGGCAGCTGGTCGTTGGGAGACAGCACAAGGTGGTGAATACTTTGCAGCTGGTACAGGGGGCGCGGTTACAGGTCGTGGTGCAGACTTATTGATTATTGATGACCCACACTCGGAGCAAGATGCTCTATCGGAGACAGCATTAGATCAAGCCTATGAATGGTATACCTCTGGTCCTAGGCAACGTTTACAACCAGGAGGTGCTATTGTTATTGTTATGACAAGGTGGTCGGTAAAAGATCTGACAGGAAAATTAATGAAAGCACAAGCAGAACCAAAAGCAGATCAATGGGAAGTTGTAGAGTTTCCTGCTATCTTACCAAGTAACAAACCTGTATGGCCAGGATTCTGGAGCTTTGATGAGTTAGAAGGGGTGAAAGCATCTTTGTCTTTAACAAAATGGAATGCACAGTGGCAACAAGCACCTGTGTCACAAGAAGGATCTATCATTAAAAGAGAATGGTGGAAGATTTGGGAAAAGAAAGATATACCTGGATTAATTCATGTGATACAAAGTTATGATACAGCGTATACGAAAAAAACAACGGCTGACTTTAGTGCCATTACCACATGGGGCGTATTCTATCCTGATGAAGGAGGAAAACCTTGTATTATTTTAATGGACGCAAAAAAAGGACGTTGGGATTTTCCTGAGCTAAAGCGTGTTGCTATGGAGCAATATAAGTATTGGGAACCAGAAACAATTGTCATTGAGGCAAAAGCATCTGGTCTACCCTTAACACACGAGCTCCGACAAACAGGAATTCCTGTTGTTAACTTTACACCGAGCAAAGGAAATGATAAGCATGTACGTGTTAATTCTGTTGCGCCGTTGTTCGAGTCTGGATTGGTCTGGACACCTGAAGCACGGTGGGCGGAAGAAGTAATGGAGGAGTGCGCGGCTTTTCCGTATGGAGATAATGACGATTTGGTGGATAGTATGACTCAAGCACTAATGCGATTTAGACAGGGTAATTTTATTCAGCATCCGACAGATTATGACGACGGACCACGGACCCCGAAACAAAAGGAGTATTACTAATGAATAAAGAATGTCCAGCATGCAACCAAGATCCTTGTGTTTGTGATGATGTTTGTGATTCCTGCGGCGCTTAGATGGAACAATTTATACCACCAGAACTAAGACAACATACTGCTGCTCTAAAAGCAGGATTTAAAGTTATACAAGATGGAATGAAATTAAGTGATCCAAAGGATATTACAAAATATTCTAAAAAATTTATTGGTATAGCTAAAGACGGAATTAAAACAGGAAAAATTTTACCTTCATTAGTGGGTATGGCTAATGTAGCAAACTCAATTATGTTTAGTGCTATGGATATGCTAGGACCATTAGGTGGTGGCGCTAAAACCTTAGTTAAAACTCCAGTTAAAGTTTTAGATAATGCTTTTAAGGAAGTTGGTGGCACATTAAAATATTCTAAAAATATTGCAAAAAAAGAAAAAGAAATAATACAAGACGCACAGTCTGCATTTAAATATAGAAACCCAAAATATACTTCAAAAGAAATAATATTTGAGGATGCTTTTAAGGAAGTTTCCGACAACCCTAATTATTTATCAAAAGTCTATGATCAACTTGTAACTTCAGGACAATTTAAAACTCCTCTGTCAGCAAAGACAGCTATGGGCAAGGTTGCTAAAGCAAGATTAGAAAAAGATCCTAACGATGCTTTAGGACTGTATTATAAATCTTTAACTAAACAAAAAATGAGTGAGTCAGGAAAAATATCACAAAAATTAATTACAAAAGAACAAATGGCTAAAGGCCAAAAACAAGCTGCACAAAATGTTCGTGCAACAAACATAAACCAATATTATCCAAATTTACAAAAAGAAATGGTGGATAATAATTTAATGATTGATGAAGCTATTATGAAACTAGCGGGTAAAGATATTCCCAAAGGAACAAAGTCATATCAAATTGTTGGAAAGTTTTACAATCTTGCCGATGAAATAAAACAAGTCAATCCACAATTACATAAATTTCTTGACGATGAAATTAAAGCATATCAAATTGGAAAATTTACAGGAAAAAAATCTAGATACGGAACAAAAGAATACGAGGCGGCGAGAGTAGCTCTTGCTAAAAAATTAAAAATTAATGTTGAAGATATTGACCGAGCTCATTCTATAATGGCACCTCGTTTAGCTAAACTTTCAAAATTAGTAGACGAAGGAACAATATCTGCGGAACAAGCTAAACGATTATCAAAGCCACAATTTTTTTTATTAAAACCTCAAAATTTACAACATGTTCAATTAGAAACTAAATTAGATGGATTATTACAAAGAAAGAAAAATTTTCTAGACGCAAAAGATTTTACAAGCGCTAATAAGGCACAAGAGGGAATTGAGGACGTTGCTAAACAAATGGAAGATATAGGGGTTGAGTCAGAATTATTTGATCCTGTTAAAAAGTTAATTAAAGTATTTGGCAGAAAACCAGAAACTGTTGAACTTTACAAAATGTCAAAAGAGAATATAAAGAATCTAGGAAAAGGTGGAATGATTAAAAAATTTGATAATGGCGGTGAAGCAGAAGCGACAGGTATATCCTCAGAGCCGTTGCCCGAGGAACAGGATACATCAGGCGTGGCAGGATTAATGGATGAAGATCTTAATCAATTTCTTCCTCCTAATCTACGGTTTGCGAAAAACTTAACGGGGAACATGGTCCTTGACTTTGGTTCCGAAATGGCACGTTACATGACACCTGGACTGGGAGAATATCTCTCACAAGAAGATTATAAATTATATTCCTCTGAACTTGCACAAGCTTTTAAAAATAAAGAATTTCTAACAGCGGCAGGACTAACGATACCCACAGCGCTTGCTATGGCAGGCACAATGCCCAACTGGACACTAGTAGGTGTTCCCATTAGTATGGCAGAAGCTGCTGTTAAAAAAGCAATGAAACCTAAAAACATTAAACAAATAGAAAAGCCAAAAGACATTCGTTATAAAATTCGTGATAAAGACGGTAAGACTGTCTATCAATCAAAAAACAAACAAGAAGCAGAAGACAAGGCACAAAAATTATCAGGTGAGACAGGAGAAGATTTTGTAGTTGATGAAATTGAATTTATGCCAAAAGACAAAGTAGAAATAATGGAATCAAAACCATACGACATTGTCAACGACAAGGGACAAGTTATTACACAAAGAAGAAATAAAAACCAAGCAGAAAAATATATACGTCGTCATCCAAATGATAATTTAAAAATGGTAGAAGTTAATTTACCTGATGTGCCGCGACTTGATCCAAAACGTCTTGTGGATGTAGGAGACAACCGTCAATTCTATTCTAAGTCACAACAATCTTTTGATAGTGGATTTGATTTATCAACAGGGGACGCAACGCTGACAGCAAAAGAATGGCATGATTTTTTTAGAAGAAATAATGTAAGAGAACAAGAGCTCGTAGATTCGTATGTACGAACATTATTAGATCGAAGAGGAAAATTTAATAAAGAGACACAATCCTTCACATCTAATACACCAATTAAAGCATCGGAAATAAAAGAGTTAATTGATAATGCTCCTGCAATGAAAGTACAATCAGTGCAATATAGTGATGCGTCAGGTAATTTAAAATATGGCACAACAGGAAGAATGAGTGGATCTTTACCGAATTCAAAAAGAGAAAATGTTATATGGATTGATTCAGCAGACATACGAGGTGATCCTGGTTTATTATCTGATTTAGCAAAACGAGAAGGAACACAACACGGCGATTTTTATAATGTTAAAACAGACACCGTAAAATTTGATGCGGGCAAAGCAAAGCTTGAAGGCGAACCTTATGTTATTGGATGGTCTTTAGTAGATACACGAAAAGGACAAGATGCATTTGGTAAACCAATTAAAGTTGATTTATCAAGTGAAATACAATCTGACTTATTACAAAAAGCAGCAACAAAAAAAGCAAAACTAAAACAACAGATAGCAGAACTTGGGACAGGTAGTCCTCAACAAAGAGAAAAATTATTATTACAAATAGAAAATATCTTTAGACCAATGGGAAGAACAACAACGGAAATACAAGAACTTGTTAAACGTTTAACAGCTAATCAACAAAAATTTACAGCGGCATCAAAATTAGAACTAGATGATGTTAATCCAGCTTTGTTAAAAGAACTTGATCAAGCAAAAATTGACAGAGATGAAATACTTACCGATATGTTTAATATTGTTGATGGCATAAGTATTAATGAATTATACCCTAATATTCCTCTTAAAAATTCAAAAGATTGGGTAGACACAATTATTAAAAATGATGTTTATTTAGCAGCAAAGAATAGATTTACTATTTTAGAGGACGGAAGTATAAAAATTAATAAAAATGCTCCTTCTCACTATGCGTCAAATAATGCTCAAGTTGTTAAAGATCATTGGAATAGCACTGGACAAGAGGCTGGACAAATGTACGATATTATCTATAATAACGCGGCGGACTCTCTTAAACGAATATCAAAAACATCAGGAGGAGACTTTCAATTAGGAAAAGTTATGCAAGGTGGATCATTAACTGAAGTACCAATGATTGAATTAGTACCAGAAATGTTGTATAGTCAAACACAATATTTTAAAGATGGTGGTTTAGTGGAAAAACAGTATAGTCCCCTTGTCCGATTATTTAAACCTTTAGGAGTATCATATGGCTACTAGAAGAATGGCTGATTATCCAAATATAGATAAAAAGCTATATCCAAACACTCAAGATGCGTTGCGCGTGGAAGACGCACAGGCAACAACAATTGATATAATGGAGCCCAACACAACACCCGATAATATTGAAATTATTGATGACGAACAAGGAGGAGCAACAATTGATTTTGATCCTCAACAACCAGGACTAGAAGACCAAGGACACGATTCAAATTTAGCAGAAGCTTTAGATGACGATACCCTTGATCAAATATCACGTGATTTACGAAAAGATTATGAGAATGATAAGAGTTCTCGTAATGATTGGGAACAAGCTTATACAAATGGTTTAGATCTTTTAGGATTTAAATACGAAGAACGCGATAAACCTTTTGCAGGAGCAAGTGGTGTTACACATCCACTACTAGCAGAATCTGTTACACAATTTCAAGCACAAGCTTATAAAGAATTATTACCCGCAGGAGGCCCTGTTAATGTACAAGTTATAGGAGAAGTTAGTCCTGAAATTGACGCACAAGCAAAACGTGTAAAAGAATTTATGAATTATCAGGTAACTAATGTAATGCGAGAGTTTGATCCTGAGTTAGATCAAATGTTATTTCATTTACCTTTAGCAGGCTCAGCATTTAAAAAAGTTTATTATGATGCAAATCTAGAAAGAGCTGTTTCTAAATTTGTAGCTGCCGAAGATCTTGTTGTACCATACCTAATATCTGATTTAGACACGTGCATGCGTGTAACACACGTGGTAAAAATGAAATCAAACGAGTTGCGTAAGCGACAAGTAGCAGGACTATATTTAGATGTAGAACTACAACCAACAAAAGCTAAATCATCAGACACACAAATAAAAGAAAATGAAATTGCTGGATCAACCGATACATATTCTGAAGAAGAATTTAATATTTTGGAGATGCACGTTGATTTGGATATACCTGGATTCGAAGATAAAAATGAAACAGGAGAGCCTACAGGTGTTATGGTTCCATACATTGTTACTATTGACGAAGATTCAGGAAAAATTTTATCTATCTATAGAAACTGGAAAGCAGAAGACGGTCTTCGTCTCAAAAGACAATACTTTGTACACTATAAGTTTTTGCCTGGCCTTGGTTTTTATGGGTTTGGCCTTATCCACATGCTCGGGGGTCTCTCGAGAACAGCTACAGCAGCCCTCCGTCAACTTATTGACGCTGGTACGTTGTCCAATCTCCCTGCGGGATTTAAAGCTAGAGGATTGCGAATTAAAGACGACGATGAATCCCTTAATCCAGGAGAATGGCGAGATGTAGATGCACCAGGTGGAAACCTACGTGAATCTCTCATGCCTTTACCATACAAAGAACCAAGTCAAACATTATTTGCTTTATTAGGTTTTGTTGTTGATGCAGGAAGACGTTTTGCTGCAGTAGCCGACATGCCAATGGGCGAAGGTGGTAGTCAGCAACAACCTGTTGGCACAACAATGGCAATTATGGAACGTGGTATGAAAGTTATGAGTGCTATTCATAAACGTTTACACTACGCACAAAAAACAGAATTTAGATTATTAGCAAAAGTATTATCTGAATATATGCCACCAATGTATCCTTATATGGTTGCAGGTGGTGATCAAATGATTAAACAAGCAGATTTTGATGATCGTGTTGATGTTATTCCTGTATCTGATCCAAATATATTTTCAATGGCACAACGTGTTACATTGGCACAGACACAATTACAATTAGCACAATCAAATCCACAGATGCACGATTTACACGAGGCGTATCGCCGAATGTATGAAGCTTTGGGCGTCCAAAATATTGAGAAGGTTCTTCCACCACCAGCTCAACCCCAGCCAAAAGATCCCGCGATTGAAAATGCTGGAATATTGGACGCTCAAAAACCATTAGCATTTCCTGAGCAAGATCACTCTGCACATATTAGAGGACACAGAGCATTTATGTCTTCTGCTTTAGTAAGACAAAATCCTGCCGCAATGACAATTTTACAATCACATATAACAGAACATGTTGGATTTATGGCAAGAGCACTTGTAAACGAAGAGATGGCACCTAAAATGCAAGAGTTAATGATGCAATCAGGAGGACAAATACCTGAAGAACAACAAGTGCAGATTGAAGCACAGATTGAAAGTCTTGTAGCAATGAAAATTGCAGAGATTATTGAACAAATGGTTAGTGAAGAACAAGAAATGTTTGATACTATGGGTGATGATCCACTTGTAGAGTTAAAACAACAAGAGATTGACCTTAAAAAAGAAGATTTAGAGCTAAAAGCACAAGTATCTGGTGAAAAACAGGCTATGGAAGAAAAGAAATTAGCTCAAAAAGACAAAATGGAGAAAGAAAAAATAGAATCTACTGAAGATATAGCTCAATTAAAGGCTAATGTAGCTTTAGATAAGGCAGGAAAAGATCGTAGATCCAAAGAAAAGGTAGCAAATGCCCGAACTAACACTAGACAACGATAAAGTTCTTCTTGAAACAGTGGCTAGTGCCAAAATAATGGCAGTAGAGCTAATAAAAAAAGAAGGAGACCAATATCAAGTAGCCGCGGCACTAATTTCAGTTGCAAGAGACTTATATGTTGAAAGTTTAGGGCCTGAAAGTGCTAGAAAATTGTTCGAAAGTGTAGTAGAACATTTCTTTAAGCAAGAAAATAGAGTATTGCATTAAATGACTATTAGTAGATCACAATTAAATAAACATTTACAAGGAGAACGTAAAATGCCACAAGGACCAGGGACTTACGGAAGTAAGAAAGGTAGACCTAAAAAAAAGAAGCCTAAAAAAATGATGGGTGGAGGTATGATGTATAAATCCGGAGGCAAGGTTATGTCTGTTCCTGGAAATAAATCTACAATCACACAAGGCATGAAGGGTCAATCTAAAAAAGTAACTTATTCATAGGAGGTAATATGAATTTATTAAAAGACTTATGGGGCCACATTAAAGAATGGTCTGAATGGAAAATGAAAGACTGGATTAAGGCGGCTATTGTAGCCATCATAGTTATCTGGGTTATTAGTTGGATGACAGGCGGGGCTGCTTAGACAATGGTCTGGCAACTCTTAGCTAAACCGTTACTTGGCGTCGTTGCAGACGGCGTCAAGGGTTTCGTTAAAACAAAAGCTGCAAAAGCTGAGTTAAAACTTACGGAAGTTCAAGCGGCGACTAAGTTAAAACAAGACCAAATAGCCGGTAAAATTTCGTGGGAGGCATCAGCCGTAGATCAAATGAAAGGCTCGTGGAAAGATGAGCTAATTTTAATTTGCCTACTGGCGCCCGCGACACTCGTATTTTTTCCAGGAATGACTACACACATAGAAGCTGGGTTTATTGCCTTGCAATCTCTCCCAGATTATTATAAACATTTATTATATATCGCTTGCTCAGCAAGCTTTGGCATCAAGGGTGCTAAAGGTGCAATGGGTTTAATTAAAAAGAAATAGGATATTATGATACTTGTCGATTTTCTCGACGACCTAAGAAAGATATTAGATACTAAACGTAATCAAATTAAAGATATAATGTTGACGGGTGGTGTTGAAAACTATAGTAATTATCAGAATTTAGTGGGACAAGTAAAGTCTCTAAATTACATTGAACAGGAAGTAAAAGACCTGCTAGAAAAAAGGAAAGTTATACAAGATGAATAAAACAGAAAAAATAATACCTAACAGAGTATTTAAATTTAATGAGTCTGTTAAAAATAACAATGGAACAATATTAGAAAAAGAAACTATTGATCCTAAAAAAATCACACCAAAATTAAAAAGCATGTTACCACAACCAACAGGGTGGCGTCTTATGGTATTACCTTATCGTGGAACAGGTAAAACTAAAGGTGGTGTAATTTTAGCAGATGAGACAGTGCAAGTTTATAACGCAGCGACAGTATGTGGTTATGTTGTAAGTGTTGGACCTGATGCATATAAAGATACTTCTAAATTTCCTGATGGAGCTTGGTGTAAAGAAAAAGACTGGGTAATATTTGGGCGTTACGCTGGGGCAAGACTTCAGATAGAAGGAGGAGAAATTAGACTTTTAAATGACGATGAAATACTCGCAACGATCAGTAATCCTGAAGATATACTGCACATTTATTAACATGGAGGCACCATGCCAGAAGAACTAAAAAAAGATACACCAATGGTCGATATAGACACATCAGGTGACGCTGTAGATGTTGTTCTTAAAGATGAAGATAAGAAAATCGAAACAGAAGAATTAGATACAACTTCCCCTACTGTTACTGCGCCCACCGTAGAAACAAGTGGTGAAGAATTAGAAGACTATAGTGATAAAGTTAAAAAAAGAATTGATAAATTAACTGGAAAACTTCGAGAGTCGGAAAGAAGAGAACAAGCTGCTATTGATTATGCAAAAAAAGTAGCTAATGAAAATAAAACTGTTAAAACTAAGCTGAATTCACTTGATTCTTCTTACTTAGAGCAGTATAAAGCTAGAACAGAAGCTGAAACTGTACAAGCGAAAAAAACTTTGCAACAAGCAATTGAAGCAGGAGACATCGATGCACAAGTAGAAGCTCAAGCAGCTCTTTCAAGACTTGCAATAGACCAACAACGTCATGCAGAGTCTACACAAGAAAGAGAATTAGCAAAAAAAGAACCTGTAGATAAAACTACAGAATCTTTTGAACCTAAACCTGCTAAAAAGGTTGATCCTAAAGCCGAGTCATGGGCTGAAAAAAATCCATGGTTTGGGGTTGACGAACCGATGACATATGCTAGTTTTGGCTTACATCGTCGATTAGTTTCAGAAGGGTTTGACCCGAACTCAGATGAGTATTATACTGAGATCGACAAAAGAATTAAAAACGAGTTTCCTCACAAGTTTAAGGACGAGGGAGGATCGGTAAACGGAAGCAACAAACCCGTCCAAACAGTTGCTTCTGCGAGCAGAGGCTCAGCCGCAAGATCAGGACGCAAAACCGTTAGATTAACGCCAAGCCAAGTCCATATCGCCAAAAGACTAGGAGTACCCTTGGAAGAATATGCAAAATACGTGAAGGAGGATGCATGAATACAATAAAGAAGACCTCACGCTCTGCGGAGACTAGATTAAAAAAAGCTAGACTGCAACCATGGCGCCCGCCATCAGCATTAGATGCACCTGAACCGCCTCCAGGTTATAAACATAGGTGGCTTCGAGTGGAATCATTAGGCTTTGATGATAAGAAAAACATAAGTTCTCGTTTACGAGAAGGGTTTGAATTAGTCAGAGCAGAAGAGTATCCAGATTTTGAAGCTCCTACAGTTGATAATGGGAAGCATGCCGGTGTTATTGGAGTTGGTGGACTGGTGTTGGCTCGCATACCAGAAGAAATTGTTGCTCAGCGAAATAAATATTTTGCTGAAAAAACAAACTCCCAAATGGAGGCTGTTGACAACAATCTTTTTAACGAACAACATCCAAGTATGCCTATTCATGCGAATAGGGATACAAGAGTAACATTCGGCGGGGGTAAAAAATAAGTTTTATTTTTTGCTGAATGAAACACGAATTGTTCAATCCAAAATATATTTATATATTTGGTTTGGCATTAATCTATTGGAGGATTAAACATGGCAAATAAAGATGCTGCGTTTGGTTTTAGACCTGTACGTCACCTTAGTGGTGGCGAGATCAAAAGAAGCGAATATGACATAGCGGCAAACTATGGCACTTCCATTTTCAAAGGACAAGCTGTTATAGCTGTTACTGCGGGTGGAGTCGAAGCTGCTGCAGCTGGGAACGTAGTTCTTGGCATATTTTATGGTTGTTTCTACACTGATCCTACAACTAATAAACCAACTTGGAGTAATCACTATCCAGCAAGCACAAATGCTTCGGATATTAAGGCGTATGTTTATGATGATCCTAGAATCGTATTTGAAGTACAACACGACGGAACAGGCACTGAAGCAATGAATTTCGGTGGATTTGACTTAGTAGGAACGGGCGGAAGCACGTTAACTGGGGCATCTACACAGGAATTAGACACTTCTACAGTGACAACTTCTGGTCAGTTTAAACAAGTAGGAATTTCTGTGGATCCCGATAATAGCGATACCGGTTCGGCAAATTGTAACGCGTATGTGGTACCTAATACTGGGGAACACTCTTGGTTACTAACAACTGCATTAGCATAGGAGATATAAATGGCAATTTCTAGATCACAACTAGTAAAAGAGCTTGAGCCTGGACTAAACGCATTGTTTGGAATGGAGCACGCTCGTTACGACAACGAATGGTCAAGCATTTTTGCAACTGAAAACTCAGACAGAGCTTTTGAAGAAGAAGTAGAGCTATCTGGTTTCGGTAATGCGAAGACAAAAGCAGAAGGAGAATCAGTCGAATTTGACGATGCTCAAGAAGCTTTCACTTCACGTTACACTCACGAAACTATAGCACTAGCTTTCTCAATAACTGAAGAAGCTGTAGAGGATAACCTTTACGATAGTCTAAGTTCAAGGTATACAAAAGCTTTGGCTCGTTCAATGGCAAACGCTAAAGAAGTAAAAGGAGCAAATGTTCTTAACAGAGCATTTAATTCTTCTTTTACTGGTGGCGATGGCCTTGAATTATGTTCTACTGCTCACATTACTGTGGCTGGTGGTACATATAAAAACGAACTATCTACTGCTGCGGATCTCAATGAAACGTCTTTAGAACAAGCAATGATTGATATTGCTGGTTTTATTGATAACAGAGGTCTAAAGGTCGCTATTAAGGCACGTAAAATGATCATCCCGGTCAATTTACAGTTCATAGCTGAAAGATTATTGAAGACTGACCTCAGAACAGGCACAGCGGACAACGATATTAGTGCTGTTAAAAGCATGAATGTTGTTCCTGAAGGCTACACTGTAAATCATTATCTATCAGATACTGATGCATTCTTCATCATCACTGACGCGCCTAATGGCTTGAAGTATTTTAACCGTGCACCGGTTAAAACAAGCATGGAAGGTGATTTTAACACTGGAAACGTTAAATATAAAGCTAGAGAAAGATACAGCTTCGGCTGGTCTGACCCTAGAGGTATTTTTGGCTCTCCAGGAGCTTAGATAAAATATTAAGTGGGCGAAATAATTCGCCCACTTTACAACCTAGAATTAATTAGTTATACAGACTGACTAGGCAGACGGTATAAAGACAGTATAACAAATGGTTTATACGACCAAGGAGA
>CAACVF010000083.1_pt1 | contig 18906 bp, 40 predicted proteins | sample 2381781 | NCBI WGS metagenome assembly CAACVF01 (sample SAMEA5211967, study PRJEB30684) | marine metagenome | biome: Marine; feature: Epipelagic; material: Water | collected 2015-10-15 | depth 60 m | reverse complement strand
ATCAAAGTAAAGTTCCTTTTGTAAAACAATTAACATACAATGTTATGGACAAAGCATCCGCCAGAGGAGAGATTAAAACTTTATTGGGTAGACATTGTCGTTTTCCTTTTTACGAACCAAGAGAGTTCGGCAAGAAAGGTTTTTACAAAACGAAAGAAGAAGCAATTAATGCCTTAGGTCATGGTAATTACAAGCGCGCAGGTACGTATAAGGCTATGAACAAGTTAATTCAAGGGTCTGCGGCTGATCAAACAAAGAAAGCAATGGTAGACTTATATGAACAGGATGGTATCATACCTCATATACAAGTGCATGACGAATTAAACATATCTGTTGAAAACAAAAGCGAGGCACTTAATATAAAAAATAAAATGGAAACGTGTGTTGATCTACATGTACCAAGCAAAGTCGACTATGCTATTGTAAAGAATTGGGGAGAGGCAAAATGACTAATAAAAATGTTATTAATGTATGCCTGTGTCCAGGATGTGGTAATCTAACAACTATGAAGAAAGTAGTAGACGATACTTTCTTTTGTAGGCTTTGTTATCAAAAATTCAAACAATATAAAAATGGTAAATTAATTTACATTCCTTTGCCGGTTGCTAAAGCAATGGAAGACAGCGAAATCATATTTGAATCTGATGCTGATTTAGATTTAGATATACAGTTTGATTTTGATCCTGAAGAAAACTAATCTTTAAACTCGATAGCGTTAAATACTTCACCAACAATGGTCGACGGTCTACCGTCACTGTGATAGGTGGCACAAGATTGCAATTCTTCGAAAGGTACACCATGTTGCAATGCGACAGAAACTAATCTTCCAAACTCAGTTAGTATATCAAACTTTTCCGTACCAACTTTGCCACCGCCACTTATCCATATTTCTTTAACTTTCTCATCTTGAAACGAAACAGCAAGCCTATAAGGTGTGCCTCCACTGTCAGTTATTTGAAATGCGTACGCCGGACGACGGTTATCTAGTTCTGTTCTGCTCATGCTAAGCCTTTCTTTCTATTGATTTATTTTATATAATAACAATATTTTGTTGACAGTCAATAGTATATTACTATATGTTGTGGTAGATTATAATAAAATATGGAGGAATCTATATGGATGATAATTGGGTGCCCTACGGAGTAGGCAACGATTTTGAGGCAGTTCGTTTACACGAAGAAAACAAAATGTTGAAACAACAGGTTGAAGAACTTCACAAAACGATTAACAGTCTTAAGGTATCTTTTGTCCAAGAGACCGGTCGAGAAATCGCTATATAAATAAAAAGAAAGAAGGTTATGATGCCAGACATCACGAAATACTCGTCTGTTTCTATTTCGAAAACAGCGTATAAAGAACTTAATTTAATAAAAGAAAAATTGTCAGATGATTTAGGCGTATCTTTTTCATTGGCAAAACTCATTGAACATTTAGCTAAAGAAAAAGTAAAAAAGTTAAAGCTCAATGGTCATGCAAAAAAATAACGAACCAAAGTCGTTAATTACAGAAAGATATTCTTACGGGGATGTTAAACGTAAAACAATTAATGGCAAACGTCATTATGAAGGCGAGGGAAAATTTCTCCCGTCTGTTACGACTATTATCTCCACCACTAAAAGTAAAAAAGATAAAGAAGGTTTGCTTAGGTGGAAACAGCGAGTTGGCGAGACGCAAGCGGAAGCCATTAAAAGTCAAGCGGCGTCGGTAGGCACAGCTATGCATAAATTCCTCGAGTGTCATATAAAAGGGCTCGGCTATGATGACCAAACAAATATCGGTATCATAGCCAAGCGAATGGCACAACTAATCGTTAGGAATGCCTTGCCATCAATGGATGAATATTGGGGCACCGAAATCCCCCTTTTCTACCCCACATTCTATGGTGGCACGGCCGATTGTACAGGAGTTTGGCGCGAACAGCCAGCAGTTATTGATTTTAAACAAACCAATAAACCAAAGAAAGATGAATGGATTGAAGACTATTTCATACAGCTTGCAGCTTATATCATGGCTCATGATGCGTTGTATAAAACAAAAATGGAAGCAGGGGTTATACTGATGGCCTCTCGAGGCATGACACTGCAAATGTTTACATTGAACGGTGATAAACTTGATGACTACAAATACAAATGGTTGAAGCGTTGCGAACAATATTATTTAGGAGAAATAGATGAGTAATGAGTTAGATCAAAGAAATGAAACCCCGGTAATACAAGGAAAATCATTATCGCGTTGGAACGTAAAAGAAATGATGCAAATTTTACAAAATTTTTGTAAAGATGAATCAACTAAAAATGCAAAAATAGTTGTGGCTTTGCCAAGAGGTAGAGCACACGATCAAAATAACTTTCACATTGCAGAAATAAAATTGGTAGACAACCCCATAATCGGCGCACCAGAAAAAAAACAATTGGTATTATTTTTAATATGATACCGTTGTACACTAGAATGAGAAAGATCGAATTGTTTTTAGATCGTGATTACTTGCCCGATGATATTAGACGAATATTTAAAGGACATTTGTTAAGGCTCAACGAACAACGGACAATGAAAGCCAAAGAAAGAAACCTGGAGAGTGAAGCATTCTTTGCACGTTTGGGAGGTGCAATGGGAATAGACAATGAGGAAAGCTAAAGCACATTTTGAGCACGCTCGTGGACCAAAGAAACGTACGAGCATTGGCAACAGCATACGCTCACGGCCTAAAAATAAACATAAACGTCGTAATTTTAAAAAGTATCGAGGCCAAGGCAAAAAACGCTAGTGGGCTATAAAGACAAAGTAAAAGAAAAACTAAATCGTGTGCAGTACATGAGTACAGAACACGGGTGGCTCACAGTTAAATACAATGATTTAAAAAAAACTTGGAAACGTAAACCTCACCGAAAAGAATTTAAAGACGTTTTAACGAAAGAAGAGTTCCTTCAATCTTGGAAAGAACATAAAGAGAAACACGGTTGGAATTGTTACTACACAGGTGAGCTTATGACAATAGGCAGACCTTTATCAGAGAACGGAATACACAATAGAAACTCAGCGGACCCAAACAAAATGTCAATAGACAGGTTTGATTCAACGAAAGGCTACACCAAAGACAACATAGTTTTTTGTTGTTGGTTCTTTAATAATCGTAAAGGCCCCGTCACATTAGATGATTGTAAAATTATTTTACAGAAAGCACTTGACAGAAAGACTACATAGCATTATATAGGACAGTAATTGTTCCCGTTTTGGCTTTAGTAATGCAGCAATGCTTGGCACGAAAACCCAGAACGGGACAGCGCGAAGAAAGGTAGAAAGATGATTATAGATACAAAAAAATGTCTAAAGTGTAACTGTGAGTTCACCATAACCCGTTGGCAGAAATCGAAAAAATATTGTTCCGATAAGTGTTCAAATGGTTATTATAAGAGTACCAACGCAAAACTGAGGAAGAAACAATGAAAACATTATTCTTATTCGCAATCATGGTGCTACTGACATCTATGTCGATCAATCAACACAGATACCTTGACGTTAATTGGTGCTCATCTGAGATACAGATACTGCGCGACCAGGTTAGTGACCTGTGGTATTACTACGGATTGGACGATTGATGGCCTACAAACCATTGACAGCAGGCGATATACGGTGGATTGAGGCTACTACAGAGCGTGATATGGGCTCTAAAGAGTCGGTAAAGAGCACCGTTCGAAAATTAGAGGCCGAAAATGAGCGGAAAATGGAGCGTATATCGGTATCCGGTGACTTTTATCGAAGGTTAAGGAACAAGGTTCAAGGGACAATTGACAACGGTTAACGGACAACGTATAAGGGATATCTTGAGTAGTTATAAAAAATATTTTTTTACTGAGTAGACCCTTCTACACCTTCTACACCTACCACAAAAGTATAAAATATAATAATATCAATAATATAGATAGTGTAAAATGTAGTAACTATGTAGACAATGTAGTAACTACATAGTGACATTTTACGCATAACAATTAAAAAACCAAAAAATATTCTAGAAAGTAGTCGAAATATCCATTATAGTATTCGATATGAAAGTCACGAAAACGAAACCAAAGAAAGTCGATACCCCTAAAGGATTCCCGGAATCAGTCAAGGTAGGTTATAGAGATTTAAAAATTGAATGGATTGCACCCGATTTTAAGACAGACAATCTTACAGATTGTTACGGGCACTATAAAGCTAGAGAAGGGCTTATTCAGATACAGCATGACTTGTGTGGCCAAGAGCGCAGCAATACTTTGCTGCATGAAGTGTTGCATGCATGCGTTTATGGATCTGGACTTAATCAAGCTGAAGGACCTTTGAAAGAGGATAATGCTGAAGAGTTGACTGTAAATCAACTTACTAATTATTTGATGGGTGTATTTAGAGATAACCCATGGTTTTTGGACTACATCAAAAAGGGTGTAAACGACCCAGAATAGCTAATCTTTAACTTCTTCTGAATCAACTTCTATTACGTTCATCTTACTCATCAAATCAGATATTCTTTCTTGTACTTCTGCATCTGTGAGTTGATCTATCTTACCATGTTTGACATGCATTTCATTGATGTATAATCCTGCTGCTTTACCACGCGCAACTTCTGCCTGGACTGCTGCTGAATATGATTCTTTTTCAACCGCTGCGTCTCTTATTTTTTGTAGTTCTTTGAAGTGTCTATCTATTGTTACGTTATATTTCTTCTGTACTTCTTCGCGCACACGTTTGATTTCTTCACAAACCAAAGGATAATATTTTACATTCTGTAGTTTTGAGGCTTGTTGTCTTGCAGATGACTCTGGATAACCGGCACGTATGGCCGCTTCTGTAGCCGTTATCTGCCCTTCATTACTAATTAGTTCGTGAACAAAAATAATTTGCTTCTCGGTTAATTTTTTTGGTACTCCCACGCTTGAGCCTTTCGCTTAATGCTTTTTTTCACGCTTGAGCCTTCAGCTTTTAGCTTTTTTTCACGCTTGAGCCTTCAGCTTTTAGCTTTTTTCCGTCTGTTGCAAAAATACCACAAAAATAAAAATTTTTCAAGTTTGGTTGTTTTTTGTTTGACACAACATCTAGTGGTTTGAGGGCTTTCATAAACACAAGATATAGTATGTTGATAACTCGAAGTCAATAGCAAAATAATATAAAATGCTATTGACAATTAGAAACAAATCATTTATACTAAAAACTAATTAAGATAAGCGACAATTATAACTAAATAGAAAGGTATAAAATGAAAGATAAAATTACTAGCAAAAAAATCAATCAAAAACAAATAAAAATTATAGATGAGCATTTAGAATTAGAAAGTCAAGATGATTTATATGAAGAAGAAGAAGAAATCGAGCCTTATGAAACAGTTTATGAAAATGGCAAATGGAAAAGTTCAAAATATCGAATTAGTTTTAAGGATTAGAAAATGGGTAAAGTAAAAGAGCAAGGATACATTGAAGCGGAATTATTTATTGATGAGACTGTGAAAAATATACATAGAGAATTAATAACAGTACATGAGGCAATAGAAATATTAAAAGAAAATTCACTTGTAAAAACATTTTTTAGTGATGATGACATTGATTTAATAGTTGATTTTGAGACTGATCTATCAATAGATCATCAAGATATAGATTGTATGATAGATGATGAGGGGACAATACATTGATGGCAAAAGTAATAGACCAAAATAAATGGTGGGAACTTCATGGGGGTAGATACAACAAAGAAGGCTATGACCGATTAGGGATACACAAAGATAGTGCGAGAAGAAAAGAGCAAGATGAGCAAGCAAAAAAAGATATTGCATACATGGAATGGAAAATAAATATAAGAAAAGAATTAGGAATAAAACAAAGAAAATTTTTTAAAGATGAATAAACTAGAAAAATTAATATTTAAAGACTTAACCAAAAATAATTTTACTTTGAAAAAAGCAAAAGAATTGACGGGTGGTGGCATAACAAGTCAAAATAAAAAAATGCCATTTTATAATTATGATCTATCGGCTTATGATTGTATTAAAGGAACAGCATTGAGAAAAATTAAAAATTCAGTTTGTGCGAGCTGTTATGCAACGAAAGGCAATTTTCATTATCCATCAGTTAAGGCAAGTCATCAATATCATTTAAAAAGTTTAGACAATGGCTTTCAATGGGTGTTAGGTATGGCATATCAAATTATTAAAACACAAACAAAATATTTTAGATTTCATGCAAGCGGTGATTTACAAAGTGTTGACCATGCAATTCAAATTATCAATCTGGCAAAATTAACCCCGTCTTGCAAGTATTGGATACCGACAAGAGAAACAAAAATTTTAAAAGACTTGAAAGAGCAAAATATATCTATTCCAAAAAATTGTGTGTTTAGAGTATCAGCTCCATTAATTGACGGCTTTCTTAATAGTAAAGTTTTTAAAAATACAAGTGCAGTTATTTCAAATAAAGATAAAGCAAGAAACAAAGATAAAAATTGTCCGAGTTTGAAACAGGGCGGGCAGTGTTTGGATTGTCGTAATTGCTGGGATAATAGAATTAAAAATATTAATTATTTAATTCATTGACAAATAGCATTTTATAGTATATATTGAGAATAATAAAAAAGAGAAAGAATAAAAATGATAGCAACAAAAGAAACAATAGAGAATATAGTAGGCAATAAATTTTTCTACATATCCTATTTTAAAAAAGATGGCTCATTAAGAAAAATGCAATCAGCAAGATTAAATGTAAGAAAACATTTGAAGGGTGGAATAAATAGAAACCCAAATATAGGCAAAAACCAATTAATAGTATTTGATAATAATATTTCAGAATATCGAACTATTAATTTAGATAAAATATATAAAATAAAATGCGGTGGAATTGAACTAATTGATAATTTAACGCAAGATATATTTAAAGAATTAAATCAACATGAGAAAGAGAGAGCATAAATGGGACTAGATCAATACGCACATATCAGAAAACAAGAAATAGATTGGGACAAGGTTTATTCAGATGAACATAAACCAGAAAAAGACGGGTTTGTTTGGCGAAAACACGCAAGACTGCAAGTTTTTATGAGAGATTTATTTAACGAAAAACATGGTACAAAAAGTAGTGAGGGAGCTTACGGGCTGGGCTTTAATGGTGAAGATTTGGAACTAAATATTGAGGACATTGAAAAATTAGAAAAAGCCATTGAAGATAATTATTATTCTTATTTTGCAAGTGATGGTTTTTTCTGGGGACAACAATTCCAAGAGGAAAGTTGCAAAGAATACAAAGATCAAGATTTAAAATTTGTTGCGTGGTGTAAAGACCAGATAAAACAAGGTAGCGTAATAACATATTATTGTAGTTGGTAGGGGGTGTAGATGAGTACAGCAAGATATTGTAATAATTGCGGACAAAAATATTATCCAAAATCTTATTATTCTTACCCCGCTTTTCATTATCAAACAAGCGACGAAGAAAAATTAAAATACGCAAGATTTCATAGCCTAGGGTGTATGAATGATTGGCTTAATAAAAACAAACAAGCATTTGCAAGATTAGTTGATGAGATTGAATATATTAATAACAATAACAATAACAATAACAATAGAGAAAGGGCATAAGCCATGAGTAAAATAAGAATGAATGAAGAATATAGGACTAAAATTCTTAATAGGTTTGTCGAACACATTGAGGGGGAAGAAACACAAGAGAAAACAGCTTATCTAAGTGCGATTGCAAATATGGAAGATATTTATTCGTCAACATTTGAAGTTGCAAAAAAAGTTGTTGAAAGAGCATATCCAAAAGAAGATGTTGAAACTTGCGAGGCATTAAAGAAAAAATATGGTTCACCTCTTGATGTTGTTGCAAAAGATAAATGTTTTTACTTTTCAAGAGCAAAAGAAATGAATGAAGAAATCGACCAATATTCAGACGACCATTCAGAACATTTTGATTTTGGTTTGTTTGGAGCAACAAACACTAGCGATTATAGTTATGATGAGGGAGGCAAAAAATTCGCATATGCTTATATGAGGGATATTTTGAAAGGTAAAGGATTAAACCCAGATGTAATCGCACAGCAAAAAGATAATCAAGAGAGCCCCTATAAGTCTATATGTATGAATGAAAATGATGAGGCACTAGGCAGAAACGGGAGGTATTCACGCTATAATTCAGATAGAGACAATAGTAATGGAATAACCAAACAATTTGATGAGGCTTTTTATTTGGATATAATTGGAACTTCACATTGTAGATCAAGAACTATTGATTGTACGAATGAAGAATTTGAAACATTTAAAATCTTTAAAAGTGCAAAATCAAATGTTGTCAATACTCACCAGATATGGATTGATACCATTCTTAAACAAAAAGAAATGATTAAGACGGGCTTAAAAGCATATCGAACATTGATTGAAGGTGTTGAGCTTATGCAAGAGTTGGGGATTGAAATTGATGAGGCGGATTTAGTCAAGGTTAATTCAACGGGCTTAACCATGTATAACCCCGTTAACTTAGCCGATATGATTAAGGGAATGAAGAATAAGACAATGACAAGAGAGCAAAAGATCGCAGAAAGAATGAAATATGATAGCGATCATGTTGTAGTTGTTGATAATTCCTCAAGTGCGGTAAACTAATATGATGTTGAATGATTTTATAGTTCAAGATCATGGAACTTTGGTGGGATTTATTCCCACCAATGAGAAAGGTAAAAAATGGTGGCAAGATCATGTTGAAGATTGCACACAAAGAGGCTCAGTCTTTCTTGTTGAAAGACGATATGCAAGATTAATTATAAGCGGTATTGAACACGATTTGGAAGATTAGAGTATGAGCAAAATTGATAAGGGTTATATATTTGAATATGATAGACATGAAAGTTATGAAGAAAACTTTAATGTATGGCGACGACGCAACAATCGAGAACGGGAAAGCTTTGGTTTAGAAAAATATACAGATGATGAGGCAATCAAAGTATTTGATGAGATATTTATTGATATTAAATAATACTTGTAATTTATACTTTATTATGCTATAATAAGATATTAATTAAACAGAAAGAAAAACAATGACAGGAAAAGAGGCACTAGATATTTTAGAGAAAGAAACACTTAGCACTTATCTATTAAAACAAGTTTTAATTTCTTACAATGAAATGAAGCCAGAAGATTTTAAGGGATATTTAAACGCCTTAGTGCGAGCTAATGTTGAAATAGATCAAAAACAAAAAGCTGAATTAGGTACTTTATTATGAGGGACAATAAACTTAAAGAAAATTTGCTGAAACAAATCCAACAAAAAGTGAAGGACAGAATAAAGAAAGATTATAAGAATATAAATTTATCACCATTTTTTAGACAGCGAGGCAGATTATGAAAAAACTAATTAGACAATTAACATTTGAGGGGTGGTTTGTTGTATTTGCATTTGGCTATATCATTTCTCAAGTGATAAGATATTTTATTCAGTAATTAAAATATTCTTGCAAGATAGAGAGGGTTGTAAGATACAGCTGAGAGGCAATCTAAGATATCGCAACTTGCAACTCTCTCACCTAAATATATTGCTTATTCTTTCAAGTGTTGTTATCTTGAAAAATGGCTATCAAAACCGAGTCAAAACTATGGCTCTTAATTAAAAAAAACACCCCGTCAATTTGTTGGAATAGACTTGAAAATAGTATCAATGCGGGCTTGCCTGATTTAATTGGCTCTATTCATAGACATAATTTTTTCACTACTGAATTAAAGATTACATACGACAACAAAACAATTCGATTTTCACCCCACCAAATAGCTTGGCATAAAGTCAATCATGGTATTAAATTTATCATGGTTGCGACCGCCGATCTCTCATGCCTAAAACTTTTTGACCATCAAATAGCCATTGTCCCTCGACCATTGATCGCCGACTATGAACCATTGATAACGATCAATGACACAACGGACAACGCACAATGGACTAAGCTAATTAAAATAATTAAAAATAAATGCTAGAAAATACTTGACAAGATTAGATTTTCATGCTATAATACATGGTATAATAGGGGAAGAAGTGTTGCATTTTTGCAACACTCGCTACGCTCGTGGGTTGCATAACTCGCTCGCTTCGCTCGCTCGTTCCTTGTCCCTTAGCTCGCTCGCTGCGCTCGCTCGCTTGTCGCTTGTCGCTTGAAACTTTTATTTTTTTATTTTTAAAAAAGTTATCCACAGCATAATGCTATTTAATCCTTGACAATGGACCACGAATAGTTTATAATATGGGGTGGCGGGGCGGGATAAAATAAATATTTGTTTCACGTGGAACAAATTAACCGTTGACAACTGACAATTAACATGCTATAATATGCCATTAATTAAACAGGAGAAAGCAAAATGAATGCACCATTAATAGAAATAGCAGGCGGTGTTGAAAAACATCAAAATGGAAGTTTTACAATGTTCGGAACAATAGAAGGTCAATTATATAAACAGACTTATTATGACTATACACTAGCCGAAGCGGTACAACTTTTTAAAAAATCAATTAAGAAAGAAAGTGAAAAATATTTTATAGGTCAGTAAACAGTTGACAACGGTACTTGATTATGCTATAATGAATTAAATTAAACAAACAGAAAGAGAAAAGCAATGAAAGCATATCCAATATGGAACAGAATAACAGCCTGTATATATAAGAGTTCAAAATGTTACGGCGTTCAAGACGACGGCTTAAACGAAATCTTAATAGGCACAAGCAAAAGCAACTCCCACGAATTCGTGAGAACTCGAGTAACACACAAAAAACACGACGACGGCAAACGGACATATCATTTTTATATAGACGATCAGTTGTTTAAAACTGCCGAACTAGTGGGAACAGACATTACAATTAATAAAATATAACATATTCCCGGCGCTTTTATTTGCTTTAGCGCCGGGCTTTCTCGCGTCCTGGGTTGTTTAGTTCCCAGGGCGTAGAAAAAAAATAAAATAAAGTATTGACAGTAGTGCTTTATTATGCTATAATAGGGCATAAACTAAACAGAAAGAAAACAAATGCAAACACATACAAGAGTACCAACAAAAATTAGAGTTCAAGTAAGAAATGTTTTTGGTAATGATTTGATCTATCCAATGTGCATTAATTCAAACAGGTTTACAGAGTTGACCCAAACTAAAACTCTGTCAAGAGATGATATAAAAATAATAAAATACCTTGGCTTCACAGTGGAGACAGTGGCACAAGAACTATAGAACACAACATATGGTGTGTTGCAAAAATGCAACACGCCGCCTGCGGCGGGCAATGCTTGCGGCTTCGCCGCAAGGGGGCTCGCTTCGCTCGCTCGCTTGTCGCTTGAAGCTTTTATTTTTTTTAAAAAATAAAAATTAAAAAAAGTTATCCACAGGTTAATTTATTTTATTATAGACAACAATCCCATAATATGCTATAATGATTCTCAACTAAACAAGGAGAAAGCAAAATGAATCAAGAACAAAAAATAATAGAAGCAGCTCTCGAAGAATTTCAAATAAAAGATGTGAGAGCAGAGACAGTGTGCCAGGCTATGAAATGTATTTTTCTAGTGTGTTGTACTCGCGACGATAAAAACTTAAGTAAGATGGCAACGAGCGACCTCGGTCTTTCGCTATTAAAACTTGCTCAATTTTATGGTGAGTCTGGAGAAACTAATCGAAGAGATTTTATTTAACTATTGACAGTTGTCCCACATTATGCTATAATGTGGGCAACTTAACAAAGAGAAAGAGAAAAGCAATGAATATAAATAAAATTAAAAAAGTCCTTACCGAAGCAAAAGAAAAAAACCTTACATGGAATTTTAGTTTTGAAGGTCAGTATTTCTATCCAGTTGATCCTAATCATGGGAAACCAGGTTATGATGATGGTAATGACGGCTGGGGCAATTCTAAACTAAGAACTAACGATGTTGAGGACTCAATCAAAGAAGAAAATCTTGGAGCAACGGACGAGGTTTTAATAAAATTTAACACTGGTCAATGTATTTTATACACTCCATACGAAGAAGATTGTGAGATATGCGACTATTCTGGATCTCTTAGTAGTTGGCTAGATAAATATATTAATTAATCCTTGACTGTGACATAAATACCACGGCCCCCTGCGGGGGGCCAAAAAATACGCCTGCGGCGTCCACATTTAGTGCCTCGCTTCGCTCGGCACACAACATCTTGTGGTGTTGCATAAATGCAACACCAATCAACATATAGTATATAATTTTTTTCTTGACACAATATATGGGGCTTGAGCCTTCGCAAAAACTCGCTCGCTGCGCTCGCTCGAAGAAGCAGCAGAAGACAATGCACTGCGCTTCCGCGCAGTGCATTGCCAGGGTACCTGTAACTATTTGCAAAATACATTGTGTTGTTGTAGAGTGTTGACACCCCCTTTTTTAGAGAGGTACTTTATGTATTTATATATATATAATAATCTAGTCATAGGATATGAAGATAAAAGATTTCAAAGACCAAATAGGTGAATTGAACGTTGAAGAACAGAAAGAATTAAGTTTACTTTTAGAACGTCAAGAAAAAGGAAAGAGGACCCAGAAAGCTCAAGAAAAGTTCTTGGACTTCGTAAAATTTATGTGGCCGCATTTTGTGGAAGGGGCCCACCATAGAATCATAGCCGAAAAATTTGATAGAATAGCGAATGGCAAATTAAAACGTTTAATCGTCAACATGCCACCCAGACATACAAAATCAGAATTTGCATCATTTATGTTACCAGCGTTTATCATGGGCCGTAATCCGATGACCAAGATCATTCAAACATCACACACCGCAGAGTTATCACAGAGGTTTGGTCGTAAAACAAAACAGATGATTGACGGAACAGATTTCAAACAACTCTTTCCACAAACAATGCTACAATCCGATTCCAAAGCTGCCGGTCGTTGGGACACAAGTGCAGGTGGTGAATACTTCGCTGCCGGTGTCGGTGGTGCGATTACCGGTCGTGGTGCAGATTTGTTAATTATCGATGATCCACATTCAGAGCAAGACGCCCTGAGTGAAACGGCCATGGAAGGTGCGTACGAATGGTATACATCTGGTCCTCGTCAGCGTTTACAGCCCGGTGGTGCAATCGTTCTTGTTATGACACGTTGGTCAACGATCGATCTGACAGGACAGTTATTGAAAGCACAAGTTGAACCAAAAGCTGATCAGTGGGAGGTTGTAGAGTTCCCGGCAATCATGGAGAGTGGTAAACCGACATGGCCTGAGTATTGGAAAATAAACGAACTTGAATCAGTTAAAGCGTCCCTTGCTATTTCAAAATGGAATGCGCAATGGATGCAGAAGCCAACATCAGAAGAAGGTGCAATTTTAAAACGTGAATGGTGGCAGCCATGGAAACACAAAGACAAACCGAACTTACACTACATTATACAAAGTTATGACACGGCGTTTAGTAAAAAAGAAACTGCCGACTATTCTGCAATCACTACCTGGGGTGTGTTCTCGCCTGACGACGCAAGACCTGCTTTAATTTTACTTGATGCGCAGCGTGGTCGATGGGACTTCCCGGAACTTAAAGAAATAGCGTCAGAAGAATATAATTACTGGGAACCTGAGATGGTTCTTATTGAAGCAAAAGCGAGCGGTATGCCGTTGTCCGATGAACTTCGTCGAATAGGAATACCCGTAACCAATTATACACCATCCAGGGGTAACGATAAACGGACAAGGGTCAATTCAATTGCACCGATGTTTGAATCAGGCATGGTCTATTATCCAGAAAACAGAACTTTTGCAGAAGAAGTTATTGAAGAATGTGCCGCTTTCCCGTATGGTGAGAATGATGACTACGTTGATACGGTCACTCAAGCGTTGATGCGTTTCAGACAGTCGGGATTAATTCAACTACGGATGGACTATGAGCCAGAGCCCGTAGATAATACGAGGAGAGTATTTTACTAATGAGTGGTGATAGACCTTTAAAATTTGAAGACTTTGAAAATGTAGGATCAAGTTGGAATCAAGTTAATGCCACTGGGTATAGACTAAAAGGTGATCGTAATGCTCCCATACTTTTAATTGGCGAAGTTATAGAAACAATTAGGAGCTCCGGTGGACTTTTTGGAGGTAGGGCAGATGGGGGTTTGATTGGATATCTTGACGGCGGCATTGTTTCGTTGTTAAGGAGGTAGTATGTCATTTTTGGTAGCAAACGTTCCCCCAATAAAAGTTTATGTTAAAAAAGAATATTTGTATGATCATAAAAAAGGTCATGGTGAATTTGTTGAAGGCATATGGGCAACATGCAAATCAATACAAGGTAGAGCGTTATACTTTGAAACTTATTTACCTGAGTATGCAGCACTTTACGACAAACTTCCTATCTCAGCTTTTGTTTCATCACCAGACGTAAAAGAAAATATTGGTTTAGAGGAGCTAGAATTATGGGATGCTTTTAGTTATCATATAACTGTCCTTGAAAAAATAACGGTTCCTCCAAGAGCAAAATATTTGTCTCCCTCTAAAAAATGGTATCAAGGTGAATATTTGTTTACGATAGATAGCTGTCATGCTGACCATAATTTACCTAACATTAACTATTCACAGGTACCAGAGGAACATAAATCCTTTAATATTTTAGAGTTGGATAACGGGCATTTTGCGGCACAGCCCAACAATAGGACTTTATTTTATGATAAATCGTTAACACCTTCTGAGCCTAAACAACCTGACTTTAAAGTATCTACCATTGAATATAACGTAGAATCTATAAGTAAATGGACAGCGGGTGATGACACTAATTATTTTTACGGCTTGAAAGAGCAGAAATAATCAATTATTATATTCGATGATTAATCGTTCACAATTAAGGAGTACAACAAATATGAGTCGCAAACAAGGAAAAGGTTCTAAACCTGGTAAACCAGGTAAAGATAAAAAAGATAAAGTAAGAACTTATTTTGATTCTAAATCAGGAGGTCGTGAAGGGTATAAAAAAGGTAAACTTGTTGGTAAACAAAATAAATTAGATGCCAACAAAGATGGTAAAATATCTAAAGCAGATTTCGCTCTTTTGAAAAAAAAGAAAAAGAATAAGAAAACTAAAAAGAGTGCGTAATGGGAAAACTTTGTCCAAGAGGTAAAGCTGCAGCAAAGCGTAAGTTTAAAGTCTATCCTTCAGCGTACGCTAATATGTATGCGTCAGCTGTATGTTCAGGCAAAGTTACACCTGGGGGAAAAAAGAAAAATAAAAAAGCTGACGGGGGAAGAGTTGGTTTTGGTAAAGGTGGTATTGCCAAAGGTTGTGGTGCGGTTATGAATAACCGTCGTAAAGTAACCCAGTATGTCTGATGGCGAAAAAAGGTTTAAGAGCATGGGTCAAAGAGAAGTGGGTGGACATTGGAGCACCCAAGAAGAATGGGAAATACCAGCCATGCGGGAGAAGCAAGGGGTCAAAGAGGAAATATCCAAAATGCGTACCACTTGCAAAAGCCACACGGATGACAAAGTCGCAAAAGGCGAGTGCTGTCAGCAGAAAAAGAGCAGCGGGTAATCCCGGAGGAAAACCAACAAACGTAAAAACGTTTGTAAAACGTAAAAAAGCTGCGAATGGGGGTTCAATGAGTAATTACAGGAAACATTTAAGGAAACCATGAGGCCAACAAAGATAGGAAATGAATGGATAACATCCACTTATAAAAATTTTCCTATTAGCAGGTTAAAAAATAAAACAAACAAGGAAAAAACATGGCAAGAACACCAGCATGGCAACGAAAAGAAGGCAAAAGTAAGTCAGGAGGCTTAAATAAAAAGGGCGTGGCGTCATATAGACGTGCAAACCCTGGTTCAAAGCTAAAAACTGCTGTTACAACGAAGCCATCTAAGCTAAAAAAAGGTTCCAAAGCTGCAAAACGACGTAAATCGTTCTGCGCACGTATGAAAGGCATGAAAAAGAAACGTACAGGTTCAAAAACTGCACGTGATCCTAACTCTAGGATCAATAAATCTTTACGAAAATGGAATTGCTAACATATGTTGTGCCGAAATTGTGATCACGAGTGTCATTGTGGTAACAACGGAGTGTGTGCCGTATGCAAATGCGCAAATTGCGAGCACAATGCCTTAGATGAATTTTGGGATCGAGTTGGTGAAAAGAAAGTTGACGTAGAAGAATAAAAACAGTATTCTGAGTTAGCATAAAAAAGGGTTAATATTATGATAAATAGAGATAGACGTCTTAATGCTTCTTCTCAAGGATTGGGAAGCATGGAACGAATGATGGCAACTGGACCTGAAGATGAAATGAAAGTTCCAACAGATATGATAGACGATACTGAGGGAACTTTTCAATCAGATGAAACAGACATGATTATGCAGATTATGCAATCTGGTCAGCTAACTCAAATTAAAGAAAACATGGATCCAAGAACTTTATCTGACATCATGTCCATGTTTGATTCAGCAATAGAAAACGGAACTTTTGATGGTACGTTCGATGAATTTTTAGCAACAGTAGTTGTGCAACAAGCAAAGAGTAGAAATTCACAAAACATGAACTCTGGTATCATGTCAACAATGAGAGGCTAGTATGGCCATTGATAGAGAGATGCCGCTCAAAGAACAAATGAAGTTCGACATGAGAGCGGAAGAAGTAGATATTATGGAAGGCGATCCGCAACTTGATGATGACGGCGGAGCTACAATTAATTTTGGACCAGAAGTTCAAATGTCAGAAGGACACACTGAAAACTTAGCGGACTTTTTAAGTGACGGTGATCTAGATATTATATCAAGAGATTTAGTAGAAGCCTACGAGGGTGACAGAGACTCGAGAGAAGAATGGTCGTCAACTTATGCCGAAGGATTAGATTTACTTGGCATGAAATACGAAGAACGATCAAACCCTTTTCCTGGCGCGTCAGGTGTATCTCATCCTTTACTTGCAGAATCAGTCACACAATTTCAAGCACAATCTTACAAAGAATTATTTCCTGCGGGCGGCCCTGTGAAAACTCAAATCATGGGTATGACTAGCCCTCAAGTTGAGGCACAGTCTGGTCGCGTTAAAGAATTTATGAATTATCAACTAACCCACGTCATGGAAGAATACGAACCCGAGCTTGATCAAATGCTTTTTCACTTACCCTTATCAGGTTCGGCGTTTCGTAAAATTTATTTTGATAACACACTAGGACGACCTGTTTCTAAATTTGTGTCATCAGAAGATTTAGTTGTTCCATACGAGGCGACTGATTTAATGACGTGTGCAAGAATTACTCACGTTGTAAAAATGATGTCCAATGAATTACGTAAGTTTCAAATTTCAGGATTTTATCGTGACATAGATTTAGAAGATCCAAAGGATGATGACCCTAGTAAAGTAAAAGAAAAGATAGATGAAATTGATGGTAAGAAAAAAGCGTACACAAAAGATAATGTTCACACCTTATTAGAAATGCATGTTGACTTAGACTTGCCGGGGTATGAAGATGCCAACGAGGCAGGCGAAGAGACTGGAATCAGTTTACCATACATTGTAACTATTGAAGACAACTCAGGGGAAATTTTATCAATACGCAGAAACTGGAATGAACAAGATACACTCAAAATTAAAAAACAATATTTCGTACATTATAAATTTTTGCCAGGTCTTGGTTTCTATGGTTTTGGTCTTATCCATATGTTGGGTGGTCTCACAAAAACCGCAACCTCTATATTACGACAGCTTATCGATGCCGGAACACTTGTTAATTTACCAGCTGGTTTTAAAGCAAGAGGGCTTAGAATTAGGGACGATGATCAACCTTTAGTGCCAGGTGAGTTTAGAGATGTTGATGCACCTGCTGGAGATATTCGTAATTCATTAGTTCCATTACCTTACAAAGAACCATCAGGAACGTTATTTAATTTATTAGGTTTTGTTATTGAAAGTGGTAAATCATTTGCTGCCGTTGCCGACATGAAACTCGGTGAAGGTAATGAAGTAAATCCTGTTGGCACAACTATGGCTCTTCTTGAAAGAGGCATGAAAGTTATGTCTGCAATTCACAAAAGAATGCACATGGCTCAAGGAAAAGAATTTAAGTTACTTGCACAACTATTTGCGGAGACATTACCTCCTATTTATCCTTATCAAGTTATCGGAGGCAATCAAGCTATTAAAGCGCAAGATTTTGATGCGCGTATTGATATAATTCCTGTGTCTGATCCAAACATATTTTCAGTTACACAACGTGTAACTCTTGCACAGCAGCAGTTACAACTTGCACAGGCTGCGCCACAGATGCACAGTTTACCTGAAGCATACAGAAGAATGTATGAAGCTATGGGTGTACAAAATATTGAGGCTTTGATGCCGCCTCCACCTCAACCGCAACCAAAAGATCCTGCAACAGAAAACGCGGAGCTATTGGCAGGTATGCCGGCTCAAGCATTTCAAGGACAGAATCATGATGCTCATATTGAAGCACATTTTGCTTTAATGCACAGTACAGTTGTTAAAGGCAATCCTATGATATCTGCAAATATTCAAGCTCATATTATGCAACATATTTCTTTAAAAGCTCAAGAGCAAGTACAAACAGAAATACAACAACAAATGCAACAAATCCCACCTGAGCAACAACAAACGATGCAACAACAAATGATGATGGAAATGCAAAACAGAGTTGCAGAACTTGAAGCAGAATTAATAGCAGAGTTCGTAGCAGAATACGAAGAGATGTTAAAAAATTCTTCCACTGATCCTATAGTTGATTTAAAAAGAGAAGAGTTAGATTTAAAAGAACAAGATATGGAGCGTAAAGCTCAAGAAGCACAGTTGAAGTTAAATCTTGAAGAACGTAAAGCTGATGACCGAAAAGAAACTGATGAAGATAGAATTGATCAACAAAAAGATGCACTAGCTATTCGTTCAGCAATTGCTGCAGAAAAATTAGAAAAAG
>CAACVF010000081.1_pt1 | contig 19083 bp, 29 predicted proteins | sample 2381781 | NCBI WGS metagenome assembly CAACVF01 (sample SAMEA5211967, study PRJEB30684) | marine metagenome | biome: Marine; feature: Epipelagic; material: Water | collected 2015-10-15 | depth 60 m | reverse complement strand
GACATCTCTCTTTGGGAGGAACCGACGTTATTGGAAAAATTACCTCAATGGGGTACCACGCAAAATGGGGTATTGTACGAGCTTCCGACACCGGAACTGCTCACCGGCGTGCGCGATGGTTCTGTGTTGCTACCCACTCCGGTAGTGAACGATATGGGTCGGAACAAAACCATAGAGTGGTGGGACGAATGGGCGGTCAGGCAGAAATCTTCAACAGGGAGGCCGGCACCTCATGGAAAGAGTCTCAGCATAGAAGTGAGAAAATTAAGACTCTTGCCGACACCGACAGCGAGAGATTACAAGGACCGAGGAAAGAACGTGAACTGGGAGAGAGGCAGGGATCGGGGGATTCTTCCAGGCACGATGATGAGTTTGAAAACTACGAGTTCGGTCCCTACGAACCTGCCATCAGAAGATGGACAGAAGTCATCGGAAGAAACCCACCAGAGCCAACTGACGACAGAGGAATAACACCAGAGTTCGTTGAATGGCTGATGGGACTTCCGGCTGGGCATGTGACAAATGCAGACTTAGGGTTATCGACTCCAGCCCAGTTGAAAATTTTAGGCAATGGAGTTGTTCCTCAACAAGCATTACTAGCTCTACAAATGTTGAACTAAAATTGTCAATGATCCAATAAACAAGATAAGATAACCTGACACTTGAAAACTTAAAAATTTACAGCAGGCAGGAAGCGCTACTGTGAGGCTAACGCCGAACTAATGCGCCCACTCCTTTGTGGTTTGCTTCATATCTACCCTGCCTGCTGTTTTACTTCTGCTAGTGATAACTAAACGGCCACCACTGATTAGGAAGTCCAATAGCAGAAACGAAACGCCTCACTGTCTTGCTTGCTTGCTCCGGTGGGGCGTTTCTTATTTTCAGGCCTTAATCGACTAGAAAAGTTTTTTACATATTTCCTAGAATAAGGTTGATATCTAGCCCGGACTAGAGTAGATTGGAATATATGAAGCAAACAACAAACAACAAAAAAGGAGAAGCTTCAAAAATGGAAACAGTAGAATACATTGAAACTGCCGAAGGCAGTGAAATGCAAATCAAAGAGGTAAGAATTGGAAACCTTACTGCTGGAGTTAATTACACCAATATCGTAAACGCAGTATCAAACGACAGCGATAGCGAATTTTACTGCCGGAATCAGGTTAAGGTGAATAGCACTACACACCAAGATGAAGTTCCAGCAGACGCAGTGTTAGTAGTTAAAACAGCAGTAGAAGTTGATTCAACTATATATCATTCATCAACTGCTATCGGAATGAGCAAGAACGAAATGTTGAGCCTTTACAAAGACCTTCAACACATATTGTTTGAAGATATTAGACGATAACTAATCCCTCTCAATAGAGAAAGTTAGGGTTGATCGGTTAAAGACCAACACGGTGAGCAAGACACCACAACCCACGATGGCAAAACAATTTGCCACAATAAAAGAAAGAGCAAGCAAAATGGAAACACAAACAAACCAAAAAAACTTTACCTTTCAAGTTGAATACAACTTTACCTTATGGGGTAACAATATTTCAGTTGATGCTGAAACAGAAAGTGAAGCAAGAGAAAAGGTTGAAGAAATAATGGCACAACAACCACGATTTAAGGTTGTTGCTTTGTCTTGGAATAAATCCGATTCAAAAACTTATAACCATATTGACGATGCAGAACAAAGCAAACTATTCAAATATGAACCAAAAGTTTATTACGAAATTTCAAAAGACGAAAACGGTAATTACAAGTATTAAGAACGGCTACAAGTCACTTCAATACATACTGTTTGAAGATATCAAATAATCCCTCTCAATAGAGAAGTTAAGGACCGCCAGTTTGGGGAAACTATGGCGGTCCTTTTCTTTTACCTAGAGTCCCTATAACGTCTCCGCTGACGTTCTCCTTTACCACCCCAGATACCATGCTCAAGAGGATATAAAGAAGCCTCAAGACAGTTCTGCTGAACTTTGCAACTGCTACAAATTTCTGCGGCTTGCGGACTTATTCTTTCACCGACTTCAGGAAACCACCATTCCGTCGGTTGTCCTAGGCAGTTGGCTTTTTTTCTCCAAGTCTCGGAATCTTTCGTCATATCTCCTATGATACAAACGTATCCACAGTGGACTTTACTGTGGACACTAAGGTAGTGGACATATCAAGCCAATCAAGACACGGAGATAAAAATGGACATAGATCAAGTAAAGATCAAAGAACTCAAGCCACACCCAGAAAATCCAAGACAGGGCGACATAGGAGCTATTGCAGTGAGTATTCAAGAAAACGGTTGGTATGGGACAATCGTTGCTCAAAAATCAACCGGATATGTACTAGTAGGTAATCATCGACTAGAAGCCGCGCACCAATTAGGGATTAAGGAAGTTCCTGTCTACTGGGTTGATGCTGATGACAACCAGGCAAAAAAAATACTTCTGTCCGACAACAGGACTAATGACCTGGCTACTTACAATGATGAAATCTTGGCTCAACTCCTAAGTGATTTAGCAGTTGATGACGATCTACTTGGAACGAGCTACAGCGGAGATGATCTTGATGATTTACTTTCCGACCTTGAGGACAACCCTCCTAATGCCTTTCAGTCTTTTGACGAGAACAGTCTGGAAACAAATTCAACCTGTCCTAAATGTGGTTATGAGTTCTAAGTGTGTGGATTAGTTGGAAGTTTTCGTGAAGATGAAAAACTTGTCACTACGATGCTTGAACGCATTAAACATCGCGGACCAGATGGTTTAGGTCTTTCGACTCACGGAGATGTTGTGCATGGACATGTTCGACTAGCCTTAGTTGATCTAACAAACGGCTCTGCTCAACCATTCAAACACAACGGCAACACAATTTCTTTCAACGGAGAGATTTGGAATTACCGTGAATTAAAAAAAAATAGCAACACGAGCTTCTCAACAACAGGAGACACAGAAGTCCTAGCGGATCAGTTAGACCGTTTTGGTTTGTCTTGCCTAGATAATTTAGATGGCATGTTTGCCTTTGCTTGGAGTGGAAAAAACGGAGAACATTATCTTGTTCGAGATAGTTTTGGAAAAATACCAATTTATGTTGCTAAAACACAAAACGGTTATTTGTGGGCTTCTGAACGAAAGGCGTTTCCTCAAAAAGTGAAACCAATTTCAGTGCCCCCTGGAACAGCCTTTGATCTCAACACAGGTCAATGGATCAAGTGGTACAAACAGGCAAATCACAAACAGACAACAAGTAAAGACGTTTTTGAATTATTAGATGCTGGAGTTAAGAAACGGATAACAGCAGATGCCCCTGTTTGTTGTCTCATATCAGGAGGATTGGACAGCAGTATAATTTTGGCACTTGCTAAAAAACACAACAAAAATGTTGTAGCTTTTACCGGCGTATTTGATAAAAATTCCGAGGACTTGAAATCTGCTAGGAATTTATGTTCAGAATTTGAAATTGAACTAATCGAAGTCCCTGTCGAATTATCTGCTGAACTTATTTCACAGGCAATATCCTGCATTGAGATATCAAGCAAGGCACAAATTGAAATAGCAATGTTGTGCATACCGTTAGCAAAAAGAATCTATCAAGAAGGATTTAGAGCCGTTCTTTCCGGCGAAGCCGCTGATGAACTATTTGGAGGATATGGAAATTTCTGCATCCAGGCTTCAAAGGCTGATTCACTTGGTGTCGTTGCTTTAAGAAAAAAACAACTAGAGAAAATGGCAAGAGGAAACTTTATTCGATGCAACAAGGCTTTCATGTCTGCTGGTGTTGAATGCCGGTTGCCGTTCATGGAACAAGAGTTGGTTGAACGTGTTGTCTTGTTAGATAAAGAAGAATCACCATTGAATAAAAAGCTATTGAAGCAAGCAGGGAAAGACATTCTTCCTCGCTGGGTCATTAAGCGTCAAAAAGACACCTTCCAAGGAGGTAGTGGGATATCTCACGAAATGCAGACCAGGTTGGCAAGTCCCATTATTTACTACAACAGTGAACTTAGAAAACAATACGGCTACATACCAAAGGATTGAAATATGAAACCACAATACAAAGTTCCCTCAATGAAAGAAGTCGCCAAAGTAAAAGGCACGAACGGCTACAAGATGGTTTCAACTTTCTCTGGTTGTGGCGGTTCTTGTTTAGGTTTTGAAATGGCAGGATTTGATGTTGTCTTTGCTTCTGAATTTGTAGAGGAAGCCAGAAAAGTTTATGCAATAAACCACCCAAGTGTTCCGATAGATGAAAGAGATATCAGAAATTTAAGTCCCGAAGATATCCTCAAAGCTACAGGCCTTAAAATCGGAGAATTAGATGTCCTTGAAGGTTCTCCTCCCTGTGCTTCTTTTTCGACTGCTGGCAAACGTGAAAAAGGCTGGGGAAAAATTAAAGAATACTCCGACACTCAACAACGATCTGATGATTTGTTTTTTGAGTATGCGCGAATACTTAAAGGACTTCAACCAAAATTATTTGTCGCTGAAAATGTTGCCGGCTTGATTAGAGGTTCGGCAAAAGGATATTTTAAGCAAATAATCCGAGAATTGAAATCCTGTGGCTACCGAGTTGAGGCCAAAGTCCTAAATGCCATGTGGTTGGGCGTTCCTCAAATGAGGAGCCGCCTGATCTTCATTGGAGTTCGCGAGGATTTAGACATACCTCATTTGTGGCCTGAACCGTTTCCCTATAAGTATTCAATCAGAGATGCTTGTCCCTGGATTACAAACGATCATGCTATTACTAAGGCAAACTTTGGGAAGAACGAAGGCAACGGATTCATAAAACACAAAATGAACGAGCCAGCAGGAACGGTGACAACTAGAGACATTGGGGGGAAGTCTCAAATGATTTTGATAAAGGATTCATCTGCTTCTGTTGGTGATGAAGATTGGTTTGATCATTTGAAGAGTCTAGGACACCCTGAATGTGATGAAGTCGAATATCATTTCTGCGGCATTGAACAGTTTGCCATTGGAAGGGAATGGTTGAGAATTAAACAAGGACAAGCTTCAAAAAAATATTTCAACCTAGTCAGAAGTGATGCAGAAAAACCATCAGGTGCCATTACTGCTTCATCAGGAACTATAAGTCTTGCCGGAATTGCTCACCCTTCTGAAGCCAGAAAGTTCACAATCCCCGAACTGAAAAGGATATGTGCTTTTCCTGATGACTTTATTTTGACTGGTGCTTATCAAAAAAGATGGGAAAGACTAGGAAGATCAGTTCCTCCTTTGATGATGAAATCTATTGCTATGAAACTTGAAGAAATGCTGAACGGAATTAACAATGGCTGAATGGATACCAGACAATTGGACTTTTGACAACTCAGATGTCGCTACTCGATTTGATCAACATGTCCGTGAAACTTTGCCTTGGTATGACTTGGCTACTCACGGAACTGCTCATCTGATTAGGTCTTACGCCCCTGAAGGTGGCCTGATATACGACATTGGAGCTTCAACAGGAAATATCGCAAGAAGCGTTGCTGACGTTATAGAGGCAAGAAATTTAGATTTTGTCGGAATAGAACCATCACAAGAAATGGCTGAAATGTATAGCGCGCCAAGTCGTCTTTATGTTAGTAGTGCTCAAGAGTTTCAATTCCAACCGTTTGATGTAGCCATTTTATTTTTAACAATGATGTTCATTCCGGTAGTCGATAGGGAAATTTTGCTTGATCGTCTACACGAAAAAGTCCTACCAGGCGGAGCGATCATAATTGTAGACAAGGCTCCTTTGCCGTGTGGATATTTAGGATCAACTATTCACCGATGGACTATGAAGCAAAAACAAATAGGAGGAATCACTCCTGAAGAAATAGCAGAGAAAGAATTGAGTCTGGTTGGAGTCCAAAGACCTTTAGACCCCAGAGAACTTATGAAGCGAAACTACACAACCTGGCTACAAGTCGGTGAGTTCTTTGGTGCGATATACGAGGAGAAGCAATGAAACAATTAACCCCCTCAAGAGCAGAACGTTACAGAGAGGTGATGGAATTACGCTGTGCTGGTTTATCTTTTGAGGAGATAGCGAAGCGGACAGGATATGCAGGCAGGCAAGGAGCGAAGAAAGCCTATGATGCCGCAACTAAACGATGGGCGGTTGAATCTGTTGAGCAACAGCGCATCATTCAATCGGAACGACTTGACAGAATTTTTACTCAAGCATATTTGCAAGCTCGGAACGGAGATATGCAAGCAATAGATAGATGTCTAAAAATCGAAAAACGCCGCGCCGAACTTTGGGGACTTGACGCTCCAAAACAACATTCTCTCACTGGTGCAGATGGTAGACCCCTAGAAATAACAACCGATATTGGAAGAATTTTGGAGGAAAGAATTAACGCTATTGCAGAACGTGATCCAACAGTGATTGAAGCAAATGAACTTGAAGAATGATTTGTCACCAGCACAACGACTAGCGACTTTAAGTGCAGAAGATCGCCAAAAGGTAATAGCAGGATTTTCCAAAGAAGAACAAAAGGCGCTTATTTACGACTGGCACACTTGGGCAAGACCTTCTCAAATATCTCCAGAATGGGACTGGCGTGTCTGGTTGTTGCTTGCTGGTCGTGGATTTGGCAAGACAAGATGCGGCGCTGAATTTATTCGACAAGAGGTAAACAAAAACAAAGCAGGTCATATTGCTCTAGTAGCTCCTACCGCCGCTGATGCTAGGGATACTATGATAGAAGGAGAGTCAGGTTTATTAGGAATTTTTCCGTCAGACCAAAGGCCAACTTATGAACCCTCAAAACGAAGGATCACCTTCCATAACGGAGCGATTGCGACAACTTTTTCTGCTGATGAACCTGATCGCCTTCGCGGTCCTAATCACGATCTCGCTTGGTGTGATGAGCTTGCTGTTTGGCGGTATCCGGAAGCGTGGGACATGCTTAATTTTGGACTCCGCATTGGAGACAATCCAAGAGTAGTTGTGACGACAACTCCAAAACCTACTTCCTTAATCAAGTCACTAATCAAGAGGCCTGATGTTCATACGACTAGAGGAAGTACCTTTGACAATGCTGCAAATCTTGCATCTGCTTTTCTTGATGAGGTGACTGCTCGTTATGAGGGTACCAGGTTAGGCCGCCAAGAGTTACACGCCGAGATTTTAGACGATGTTGAGGGCGCACTTTGGAACAGGGACATGCTTGATGGAGGTCGTGTAACTGAAGTGCCATATCTCAAGCGTATCGTGGTCGCTATTGACCCTGCCATATCTTCAAATACTGATTCGGCTGAAACAGGAATTGTTGCTGTCGGTGTCGATGAAAGAAATCACGGCTATGTTTTGGAAGATCGTTCAACTAGAGGAACGCCTAATGAATGGGCGTCACAGGCTGTCGCTCTTTACCACACTTTGAAAGCCGACAGAATAATTGCCGAATCTAATCAAGGAGGAGACATGGTGAAACACACCCTAGCAACAGTTGATGGCAATGTACCGATCAGATTAGTTCACGCTTCAAGAGGCAAAAGAACCAGAGCAGAACCTGTAGCTTCACTTTATGAACAAGGGAAGATTCATCACGTTGGATCATTTAATCAACTTGAAGATCAGTTGTGTTCATGGGTTCCTGGTGAAAGTTCATCACCGGATAGACTTGATGCACTCGTATGGGGCTTCACGGAATTGCTAGTGGGTACACAAATGCCTCCAGCAGTGATACCATCGGGGTTGTCGCAATCTAATCCGTGGGCAATTACATGAGCAACTCAAAACAGAGACAACCAATTAAGAAACGACCTTCCTCAACAGATTTTGGTGAAATTGGTTCCTCTGGTCTTGTTCAGTATTCTGGCAGAGTTCAAGAGGACTTTTTAAAGTTTCTCCAAGGCGACAGAGGAACAGCCACGTTTCGGGAAATGGCTGACAACCACCCAATTATTGGAGCGATTCTTCACGCTATAGAAATGCAGTTCCGTTCTGTTGAATGGAGTGTAGAACCAGCGGACGAAAACGATCAGCGTGCTATAGACGAGGCAGAATTTGTTGCTGGCTGTATGCAAGACATGTCGCACTCTTGGTTGGACCTCTTGGCTAACATTCTTTCAATGCTGACTTACGGTTTCTGTGTGAATGAGATTGTTTACAAACGCCGACTCGGTTACAAAGAAAATGACGGTGAAAGTTCTGACTATGACGATTCTCGTATTGGTTGGAGAAAGATGCCTGTTCGTGCTCAAACAACTATTGACGGTTGGAAGTTTGACAATAACGGAGGCATAGAAGGTGTCTATCAGAACGATTACACTTCCGGCAAGGGCAGAGTTTTGATGCCAATCGAGAAAGCATTACTATTTCGAACGACTACAAAATTAAACAATCCCAGAGGGCGTTCTATTCTTCGCAACGCTTATGTGCCGTGGTATTACCAAAGACGAATACTTGAAATTGAAGCAATAGGTATTGAAAGAGATTTAGCAGGACTACCTGTAGCTTTTGTGCCGCCTCAATTACTTTCAGACAATGCAACATCGCAAGAGACAGCCGCGCTGTCTGCAATTAAAGAGATAGTCCGCAACATCAGACGAGATGAACAAGAAGGATTGGTTTTCCCTCTCGCCTACGATCCTGACACAAAACAGAAAGCCTATGACATTCAGTTAATGTCTACAGGCGGTAAACGACAATTTGACACTAACGAAATAGCAACCAGGTATGATGCAAGAATCGCCATGTCGGTCCTGGCTGATTTCATAATGTTGGGTCACGACAAGGTGGGAACTCAAGCATTGAGCGTTTCAAAGATCAGCCTCTTTCAAGAATCCATCACAGCATGGCTCACCGGAGTTGCTGACGTATTCAACAACTATGCCATTCCAAGACTAATGAGGTTAAATGGCGTAGAGCAATCCCTGCACCCGACTTTGACATTCACGCCTCCTAAGAATGTGAACCTTCCAGAGATTTCAGATTATGTTTCAAAGCTAACCTCTGCCGGAGCACTATTGCCTGACGAGTCAATGGGTGAATGGTTGCGCGACCTCGTAGGTATTCCAGCAGAGGAGTCAGAAGAACTCCGATGATCGGAGTGAAACTTCACAAAAAAAATAGGCAACGTTTCGGAGAAAGAAATCTTGAAATTGTATGCAATGAAATTCTTAACTCGGTTCCTCGTGATCGCATTAAAGAATTAGTGCAAGGAAGAATTGACGAAATCCAATTTACTGAACTTGCTATTTCTGAAATGGAAGAGGAGCATCTAAAACTTGAAGAAGCGCTGTATGCAATACTTGTTAAAACAACCGAAGAAAATGATGAAAAAATTCGTGAGGCTATTAACCGTAATATGCGCCGACTCAATTCTCCTGTCCGACTTAGGAAGCCAAAACCAGGTAGAAATAAATCTATAAAAAAAGAACTAGACCCGAATATTGAATGGGGAAGCGATCCCTTAGAATCGTTCAACGTTTCTGATCCTACGTCACCCCTAAGAGTTCAAGCAAGACAGCAAGCCGGTCAAATCTTTTCCCATATAGCGGCAACAGAACGAGATATGATTTTGGCTCAAGTCGAATTAGGATTTACTCAAATCCAAACCTTCAACACAGGGAGAACAGTAACAGGCCGAACTGTCGCCCAAACCGCTAGAGGTATCTTCCCAATCCTTCAAGAAACCACATCAGGCCTGACAGCCGAGTCTGTAGCTTTATATCGGACTGAATACACAAATGGACTTTTCCCGCGCTGGGCTAACGCTGTAAACAATTATGCAGATAAGGCCGCTGACGATTTAACACGAAAAGGAATCACCGGAGATAGAGCAAAAGAACTAATTGACAAGAGGACAAAAAGATATGGCGACAAATTGAGAAGAAGCAGAGCAAGAATGATTGCCAGAACAGAAACTACTTTCGCCCAAGCATCGGCTAGGCAGATTGGATACGAAGCCGGATTGAATAGCGGCCTATACAATTCAACATCTAGGAAAAGGTGGCTGACAGCACCTTTTGACGTTTGCAACATCTGTGCTCCTTTGAGTGGGAAAAGCGTACCGATGAAATCTTTTTTTTATTGGTCAGGTGGCTTTAGAGGAGGAAGCGGCTTAGGAGAACCAGCGCACCCAAATTGTAGATGTGAAACTGCATTTGAGCCTGAAATTATTCAGCCGCCTCAACTAATTGGTGCCAATACTCCAAATGATCCTTTTAGGTATCAGTTCGCAGATGGTTTTGTTGCTGGAGTAAATCCTGTCGCCGTATAAATCCAAATTTGACTTCTCTTGATTAGATTTGACTTCTCTCGATTTATGCCGTTTGAGGTAGACAACTAGCCTACACTAGGTCTATAATGGGACTATGAAGCAAGACACCACAAAAGGAGAAAACAAAGTGGAAACAACATTCAACTATAAGCAAGCAATGATGACAAAAGCAGACATGCAGAAGCTCATCAAAAACAGCAACGAATCCCAAGTTGCACAAGTAAAAGACGAGTTATTCAATCCAAAGCCAGTCGTGAAACTTTTTGACTGCATGGGACCAGCAACTTGGTTAATTTCAGAATGTGATGAAAACGGTTACGCCTTTGGATTATGCGATCTCGGTTGGGGAACTCCTGAACTCGGATATGTTTACATTCCAGAGTTAATTGAGGGGCTTGGTCGCAGATTAGAAAAAGACCGCTACTTCCAAGCAAATAAAACAATGATGGAATACTGGAAAACAGCACAAGCAGAACAAAGGATCAACGCTTAATCAACCGGACTTTCCGGCAAGACCGGCGAGAGGAGCAAGACCTCAAAGTCCACGATGACAAAACAATTTGTCACACAAGCAAAGAAGGAGCAAGCAGTGGAAACAGAAAATATCACAGTTCAAATACCAAACGTTTTTCGTGAATACCTTTTTGAGGAAACACAGCAACGAGATCAAAACAGTTTCTCAAGAAGCCCAGTTCATTTTCAAAGCGCCGGTCAGTTGGAGATAATGGAAGCAAATCGGTTCCCAGAATCACCAGAAACTTACGGACTATCAGAAATGGAACTTGATGATCTGATTTTATTTTTAGAGGACAGCCTAGACACGCCCGAAGCGGATGATGCCTACGGTGAATATGGGTGGACCGGAGATAAGTGGGATACCTACAGGGACCTTCAAGAATCACTAGAAGAAGTGAGGTCACGTTATCAACTAGAAGCCTATCCGGAGCAATTTTAAGATTCAGCATTTGATTAAGAATCCAAACTAGGCACTAAAGACCGCCCTTGGGGGCGGTCTTTTTCTTTCTATAAGCCACCTCAAAGACAAATCAAATTCAGTTGGCTAACATACTGACTATGACTTTCCAGAAACGAATTGAGCAAGAAGGAAACCAATTCTGTGTTTACTCTTACGAGACAGGCAGAAATTTCGGTTGCTATAAGAACAGAGAACAAGCAGAGACAAGACTGAATCAGATAGAACGTTTTGGAAAGAACTTAACTGATATGCCAAATGATCAACTTGTGCACTTGCATAAAGGTTGTCATAAAGCTACAACATCAAAAGAACTTGTCACAGTTCACGATCTTATTGAAGATGAACTTGAGTCAAGAGGATTTTCTCCTCCGTACTCGACAGGTGATTTGGAGCAGAAACTTGCGGCAGTTTCCTTAACTGTTCCGGTAATCAAAGAAGAAGATCGGTTCACGTTAGCCCCTGTTTATGTCCCAGGTTTAGAAGATTCAGACGGTGAAACCATCTCAGCCAATGACCTACAGAAATCTCTGTGGGATTGGGTTCAAAAAGGTGATCGCACAATTTACCTTCAACATTCAAACAAACCGGCTGGTGAAATGGTTGAACTTCTGACATGGCCCTTTGAGATTGAAACGTCACTTGACGTTCCAAATCAGGGAGTCACTAAATACCGCTTTCCTAAAGACACTCCTTTTATGGGAGTCATTTGGGATAATTGGGCATGGGATATGGTTAAGGGTGGCGAGCTTCGGGGTTATTCGATTGGTGGCCGCGCAAAACGGCTTGAAGTCGAACTCCCTGAAATGCAAGTGGCATGAGCAGATATCGTGTTGAATGTAATCAAATGTATTTCAATCAAGTGACTGAAACATTTGAGAAGGGCTTAATTCTTGGCGCTTCACAATTTCAATACGGCGACCAGTTTGAAGCCACAACAAAACAAGTTAAGACAGTTGTTGCTTCGGGAGATGTAGTAAAAATATGATTGACATTCCAACGACTTCTAAATGGGTTCGGCTTGATGAGTTGCACCCTCGTTTCAAAACAAGATTGACTGCTTTTTTTGACCACCCTCAAATTCGCGGGAACGTAGCCTGTGTGAGTGGTGTTCGAACGGTAGCCCAACAGCAGGCGCTCTACGATAAATTCAAAGCCGGAAAAGGAAATCTGGCCGCCAATCCAAATTATGTCCGGCCTAATACTGGAGGAAGATGGCGCGGAAGTTTCCACATGTGTCAGTCTTTTGATCCAGACAACCCTTCTGCAGATGTTGCTTACGGTTACGCTGTTGATTTTCGCATCATAAAAAAAAGTGCCATTTCAACCTGGGAAGTGAATAATATCGCCAAGACCTTTGGCATCTATCCGACAGTGAAATCCGAGTGGTGGCATCACCAGCCTTACGGTATCCAAGCCAACGGTCAATGGGGTTGGTTCCCAGCACCAGCACTTGACGGAACAACTTACACTCCTCCGGCACCAGAGAAACACCCTTTACAAATAATTGCTGAAGGTGTCGAAAGAGCTAGGAAGCAAGTTCTCCGCAGAGGATCAAGAGGTGAAGCAGTTAAGTTTTTACAGATGATTTTGGAAAACCAAAATATTGCAACAGCCAAATCCAAAAAACGAACTCGTCAGGGAATCGGGATTGACGGAATCTTTGGACCAGGCACAGACAGAGCGGTCCGACAGTTTCAGCGTCAAGAGTCCTTAACACAAGATGGGATAGTTGGACCTGCCACTTGGAAAGAGTTAGTCGGTTAAAATGACTAACCAACTTATTGCCGCAGTTGGTGGAACCGTCATTGCTGTTGTGACAGGCATCTTCAGTTTCTTCACGGCAAGAGTTCGCAATTCAGTGAATGAAAACTATTCTTTGTTGAAGTCAATTGACCACCGGACAGAGAACATTGACCGGAAGTTGGATCAAACATCAGAGCGACTAGCGGCGCACGAAGGTTGGCACAGAGGTCACGGAGACGAGATTTAAGCAACCGTCACCACAAGTCCTAAAACATTGCCTAGTATTACTACTGTCCTCAATGACGGAAGAATTTTTCATGGCGAAACAACCAACACAACTTGTTGAATTAGAACTCAACGAAATATCTGGTGTGGATCACCCTGCGAATCTTCATGAAGGCTGGTTGGTGATGAAGTCAAGTGACGACTCACTGGACAAAGCACTGGCTGAAGCTCATGAGGCAACAACTACTGAAACAACAGGAGAAGAAATGAGTGAACTAACTCACGAACCTACTGCTGAAGTTGAGAAAGAAGTTGTATCCGTTCCAGTCATCGACGAAGATTTGAGAAAAGAAATGTCTGATCTTCGGAAGGAACTCGCTGATGCTCGCGCTGAAGCGGAGTCCGTCAAGACGGAACGAGATATAGAAAAGGCGGCTACTAGGTCAGAGGATTGGGCAATACTTCCAAACCTCATTCCTAGTGAATTTGCACCTGTTCTTCGTTCTCTACAACAATCAGCACCAGAACAAGCCGAAATCATTGAGAATATTTTTGATGGGTGTGCCACCGCTCTTAATGAGGCTGGCATACTGAAAGAACTCGGCACAGAAGCCACTGACGAAGTTGAAACAGGCGCATGGGATCGTATTGAATCCCTAGCAAAGCAACTTATTGAAGATGGCGAAGCTAACAACCTTGCAGACGGAATTTCAAAAGCGGCGAAAGCCAATCCTGAAATGTACGCTGCATATGTTCAAGAGATGGGAGCCTAAATAATGGCATACGAAACCATAGGAACAGACATCGGAACCTTTACGGCCTCCGCTGATCTTTCCGCTAAACAATACTACTTCGTAAAAATGTCTGGTGATAATACTGTGACAGTTTGCGCCGCAGTAACCGACAAGCCAATCGGCGTTCTACAAAACAAACCAGAATCCGGCGATCAAGCAGTTGTGAGAGTCTTTGGTGTTTCCAAATTCTCCGTAGATGCAACAGTTGCCGCTGGTGACTGTCTCGGTACTTCTGCTGACGGTCAGGGACAACCTGTTGTCGCTGGAACCGAGACGACTGTATACAACTGTGGTCAAGTCATCACAGGTGGAGCCGCTGGCACTTTACAATCCGCTCTCATAACTATTTCTAATAGTCGTGCGGCATAGGGGAGAATAAACAATGGCTCAACCAACAATATCCGACGTACATGTAGATCAGGTTCTTAGCAACATCAGTGTTGCTTTCACACAAGAACTTGACCGCTTTGTAGCACCAAAGGTTTTTCCTTCGGTTCCAGTTTCAAAGCAATCTGACAAGTACTTTACATACACACAAGCAGACTTCATGAGGGACCAAGCAGAGCTTCGTGCTCCCGGAACTGAATCTGCTGGAAGTGGCTACAACCTTTCAACGAGTACTTACTCAAGTATGGTCTACGCTCTTCATAAAGACATTTCTGATCAGGTTCGTGCGAACTCTGATGATCCGCTAAATCCGGACGCAGACGCAACTCGTTTCCTAACTCAGCAAATGCTACTCAGTCAAGAAATCGACTGGGCAACCAACTTCTTTACGACTTCTGTTTGGGGAACCGACAGCACGCCTTCCACTTTGTGGAGCGCTGCTTCTGGCTCAACTCCAATCGCTGACATTCAAGCAGGTTGCAACACAGTTCTAACCAACACCGGCTACTTGCCGAACAAATTGGTTGTATCTTACAAAGTGTTCTCCATCTTGAAGAATCACGCAGACTTTGTTGATCGGTTCAAATACACCACCAGCGATTCAGTTACCGCTGATCTTATGGCACGTGTTCTTGGACTTGACGAAGTATTGGTCATGTCTGGAATTAAGAACTCCGCTGACGAAGGAGCAACTGCTTCTTATGCTCAAATTGGTGATCGTGATGCTCTACTGGTTCACTCAGCCAGCAGTCCTTCACTTCTTACACCAACCGGAGGATACAATTTCATCTGGTCTGGACTTAACAGTTCAGGCGGCATGGGATCAAACACCGCTGTAAGTCGTTTCCGTATGGAACACTTACGCTCAGACCGCATAGAAATTCAAAGCGCTTGGGACTTTAAAGTTGTCTCTAGTGATCTTGGATACTTCTTCAGCAATCCTGTAGCGGCTTAATCCCTTACAACATAACTAAACGGTAAAAGCCGGAACGTCACCGACTTGTTTCGGTTGAGCGTTCCGGCTTTACCTATTTACCACGAGGACAAATTATGGCATGGACTTATTCAGGTGACCCAGATTCAAGTGCGTTAAACGCAATCAGATTTTTGATAGGCGATACAGATACGAATGATCAGTTGTTGGCTAATGAAGAAATCACTTGGGTTAATAAACAAGTAACCGGCAGTACTACTTCAAGCGACTCTCTGTATGATGTCGCTTCTCGCTGTTGCACTACTATCGCTTCAAAATTTTCACGGTTAGCAGACCAGTCTGTTGGTGATCTTAAAGTTTCTATGTCGCAGAAAGCAATAGCTTACCGAATACAAGCAGAAGAATTACAAAGTCTGGCAGGTCGTGAGGGTTCTGTGCCAGTTCCTTACGCTGGCGGTCTAACTATTTCTGGCAAAGAAACAGATCGTGATAATTCAGATCAGATTCAACCTTACTTTTCTAGTGGTCAATTTACCAATAAAGAAGAAGGCGGCATCAAGGCTCAAAGCAGTGTTGAATAATGACAGCCGTTTCCGCACAGTTTGCAACCGACTTAAAAGTGAACATGACACCAGATACGGTTTCTGTTCGAACAACGTCTGCTCTTAATAATTATGGTGAGCAATCCTTTTCCGGTGATGCGACTTCTTACGATGCTTACATTCGCCGTAGCAATGAATCAGATCGTGGGAATATCAACGATCTTGTGGAGTGTGACTGGGTGGTTTATATCCCTGATACATCTTTAACTCTTGACGTTGATGATCAACTCACTTTGCCCGCTCCTATTTCTGCCACTCGTCCGATAGTTCAGGTTGAAACAAAACGTGACCCAAACGGTCAAGTCGGTGTCATCGCTTATGTGGGCAGGAGAAGAATTTAATGGCACAAACTCCTCCTGTGAAGTTGATTGGTCTGCCAAAGCTTCGTCAAGCACTAAAAGCCGGTGATGCAAAAGTTGTTAAGGCCGCCGGTCAAGCAGTTAGAGATGTCACGCATGAAACTGCTCTCAAGTCTAGGGAGTTAGTTCCTTTTGACACTGGTGAACTAAGTAGGTCAAGACTTGTCGAAATCAAAGGATTTGGAACATCTAATCCTATTGGTGAAATTACTTACGGCGGTCCAGCGGCACCATACGCTGTTGTCCAGCATGAAAATAAGGACTTCTTTCACCCTTCTAAAAAAAGAGGCGGCACTTCAACTGGCGAACCAGGTGTGACACCAGGTGCAAAATACCTTGAAGCTCCAATGCTTGAAATGTACAAAACGTTTGATAAGAGAATTGAAAAACTAATCGAGAGACAATTATGACGATGCTAAGTGATGTGGGCACCAAACTAGCCGCCGCGACAATATCAACTCAAGACTTAACACTTGGCACAAATCTTTTTATTGGGCGATTACCTGAATCACCTGACACCTGTGTAGCGATTTATCAAACAACTGGGTTGGCTCCAATGGATCAACTTGGTTCTGCGGCACCTAATTTAGAACAACCAACGCTCCAAGTTCGCTGTCGTGCCTCTTCTTATTCAACCGGAGAAGCTCTTGCAAATGATGTATGGGGTGTTCTAGTTTTAATCCTGAATGAAACTTTGACTTCTACCAGGTACCTACGAGTTGAAGCCCTGCAATCTCCGTTTCCTCTTGAAAGAGACACTCAAGACAGAATCATTTTTGTTGCAAATTACAGAATAATTAAAGAGGCTTAATTATGGAAGGCGAAGAAGCCCTTACCTCTTGGAGACAGATTTCAGTCAGCAAAGTCAAACTGGGTTTAGTAATTTCTTTAATCAGCGCCGGAGTCAGTTTAGGTGTTTACGGTTCAGGACAAATTTCTCGCATTGCAACACTTGAAGAATTATTGGAATCAAGAACAACCGCCGAGCTTGATAGTTTAACGGAACGCATGATTGAAGTTGAAGAAAGCATTTCAGGACTCAACCAGTTAAGGATTACCGATTTAAGCACAAGCGTTAAAAGTTGGACAGTAGATGACATTCATAATCGACTGATGAATGTTGAACTCCAGTTGGAGAATATGACAGAAGATGACTGATGTATATGGTGAACTGCCTAACACGGCCTGTAGAACGTTTGAAATGGTTCGGTGTGCTAATCCTACTTGTGCTGGTCCTGCGGCTGATCGTGGCGGCAAGCCAGCGCTCATCGCTGAACTGGTTTCTAGCCCTTGGAGGATTCAGTGTCCTCGCTGTAAACACATCAACGCTTCCTCTGGTCGTCTTTTGAACGGATAAAGAAAAAGACCGCCCCGAAGGGCGGTCTAATCAGTGTCTCCGTAGGGAAGATTAGTTGCTGTTTGAAAGTTCCCAAACGTAGGAAACGCCTTCTACAAGATTGATGTGTGAAACTTTTTGTACGTTGTTCATTCTTTCAACCATAATGTTTGTTAAATCGTATTTCTGGTTTGCGTGAAGAATGTTATGTTCAAGAGTTCCAACTCTTGGGGCAATGTATCCGGTTGGCTTGTTGTAACTAAGTGCTATAACAGCCTTCTGAATTTCATGTGCGTTGGCATTTGCCTTTGTTTTAACTTCAATTGAAAGTCCATCAAAGTCTTGTGAAACTTTAACGATTTCTACTTTTACTGTTTCCATTTTGCTTGCTCTACTTTCTGTTAATTGTTTTCTAAGATAAAGGCAGGACTTTGTTCAGTTCGGACGATAATTCTTTTCACCGTTTCATTTAGTCTTTGATCAAACCGAGTGAAAATTATGTGCCTAGCGCTGGAAACGTGGTCATGAACTTTGACTGACTCAATATAAACTTCTTCAACTTCACCATTTTCAAGCTCTAGTGAGTACCAGGTTCCAACTGTCATTTCCTTAACGGTGACCATTTCAAAGCCCTCCGCTGGTTCGTTTATTTTTGGATAATGTATTTTCATTTGATTCTCCTTTTGAATCGTTTGCTTCAATAATTATATTATATACATAGTGCGGGCTAGTTGTCTACCTTATTTCCTGTTTATTTCCTAGATTTTTATTTTTTGGTTTATGCCGCCTTGAGGTAGACAACTAGCCTACACTATGTATAAAATGATCACATGAAGCAAAACCGCTTCCTAACAATAAGGAGAAAATAATGAGTGATCCATTTGACAGAGGGAAATTAGACACCCTCCCAACAGCCGAAGAAATTTGGCGCATGGCAGGTGCTTTAGCACAGACATACAAAATCGTAAACGAGAAAAATTATTGGAAAGACTCTGACGGAGTTTATCATTCACTACAAGAGCTAGCAGAACAAAACGGCGAAGATATCCAAGACTGGAATTCCGCTTGTCGAAATCTCGCAAAGTTCGCTAAGGGTTTTGGAAAACTTCTTGAAGAAGCCGCAGGCAACTCTATTGAAGAAGGTGAAACCTACAAGATTCAAGGCATGAAGCCAAAATACCTCAACGGTGTAAACGTTGAAGTGATTAGCATTACAGAAGGATATGCCTACAGCAAAATCCTTGATGAAACTGGTAACAAAATGGATAAAGGTTCCATGATTGGAATTCCATTTCAGTGCCTCGCCGCTTAGAGGAAAATATATAAAATCAGGCCCACCCTTCGGGGTGGGTCTTTTTTGTTTTCAACTGTCACACTATCTAATTGTTTATCATCTACACTCTTGACATAGACCGCAGTGACCAGAGTGTCCGAGTATCCTATGTGATCGGTGCTTGTTGCCCTTTCTTGCGATGCTCAATTTTAAGAAGTGAGGAACAGTGCCGAGATACAAAGTCACCGGAGAA
>CAACVF010000080.1_pt1 | contig 19194 bp, 33 predicted proteins | sample 2381781 | NCBI WGS metagenome assembly CAACVF01 (sample SAMEA5211967, study PRJEB30684) | marine metagenome | biome: Marine; feature: Epipelagic; material: Water | collected 2015-10-15 | depth 60 m | reverse complement strand
CAAGAAAAGGTTTACAAGGAATTGGTATTCCAACAATGATGAAAGAAGAAAGAGCTATTGATCAAGCAAATTCTGCAATTGCTCCAACTGCAATCGGTGCTTATGTTGATAGTTTACAAGCTTCTGCTCTTTATGATAGAATCGGAGTTAATAATTTAGGAACTGTAGCTGCTGACAGCGTACTTCCAATAGCTGGAGGATCAACTGTTGCATGGGCTGGAGAAGTTGCTGCTGCTGCTGATGGAGGTGCTGATTTTGGAAAAGTAACTTTAACTCCAAAAAGAGTAACTGGTTATGCTAACCTTTCTAACGTTATATTAGCTCAAAACGGAACTGCTGCTGAAGCGTCTGTAATGAGAGATATGGGAAGAAATATGGGAACTCAAATTGACGCTGCTATGTTTGCTTCTGCAAATGTTGCTTCTGCTCCAACTGCAATTGTAGAAACAGCTGGAACTTTAACATTTACTGAGTCTGCTGCTGGAGGTGCTGCTGGAGCTGCTTCTGATATGTTAGAAGCTATCCAAACTATTGCTGATGATCATGGATTAGATGGTAATTTAGCATTTGTTAATCAATGGGCTTTATATTCAAATATTAAATCTGCTTCTCAAGTTGCTTCTGTTTCTCCATTATATCAAGATGATAGATTAGCTGGTTATCCAGGTTACTTCTCTAATGCTCCTGCTACTGCTGGTGGACCTCCAATCACATCTGCTGATGGTTTATTTGGTGACTTTAGCCGTGTATATTTTGCAACCTTTGGTCCTTCTTCAATTACAGTGGATCCTTACAGTAGAGCTGTAAATGGTGAGGTTAGATTGATAATGAACAATTATATGGATTGGGGTGTTGCTTCAGGTGCTTCATTCGTTAAATATACAACTGTTCTTTAGTAGTAATTTATAAATAATTAAAAAAGGGGCTGGTTTTGAAGCCAGTCCTTTTTTTTTAAAACTAATTTAAAATGTATAGAAGTTTAAAAGAAGTTACTTTATCAACAACTCCATTATTTACAACTGCTGAAGCTAAGGATTTTCTTAAAGTTGATAATACTGCAGATGATACTTTAATTGATAATTTAATTAAAGCGGCAACTGAGTCTTGTCAAATTTATACTAATCAATACTTTTTAAATACTGTTGTAGAACAATATTCAGATAATTGGTCAGAAGTTTATACACTTTATAAAAGTCCTGTTTCTGAAATTACTCATATTAAATATTATGATACAAATAATGTTGAACAAACTTTTAATCCAGATTATTATATTTTAGATGATGTTTCAAAACCTGCAAGAATTGGTTTAGCAGTTGATGCTACTTTGCCAGATTTAGCAGATAGAATAAACGCTGTTCATGTTAAATATACTGTTGGATATGGAACGGCTTCATCAGATGTTCCAGATGGAATTAAACAAGCAGTGCTTTTAACTTTAGGAAATTGGTACGAAAACAGACAAACAGTAATAACAGGAAGAACAGCAACTGAACTTCCTTTATCAAGTCAATATTTATTAGATCAGTATAAAATCCAAGTATGTTAAGCATAGGACAACTTGATAGAAGAATTGTTGTTAATACTCAAACTTCAACAGCAGATAAATATGGAGAGCAAATAAAAACATTTGTTTTAAAATATACTTTATGGGCTCATGTAGATTGGAAATCAAGCAGAAGAAAAGAAGAATCTCAAGAAAATGTTCAAGGAACGGATGTTGTTTTTTATGTAAGAAATTTAGGAATTGATATATATGGAACAGATAGAATAGTATATGATTCTAAAACTTACATAATTCATGGGGTAAAAGAAATAGATGGAAGAGAACAATTTTTAGAAATAGAAACAAAATTAAAAGATAATAACTAATGGGATTCATGGGGAAAGAGAGTGTTTCAGTAGAAGCACAAGGAATTAGAGAAATAATGCAGATGTTCAATGGACTTCCAAAAAGAGTTAATAAAGATTTAGTATGGGGAAGATTTTGGAAAAAGGTTACAAAACCAATGCTAGATGCTGCAGTAAATGAAGCTCCATTATTAGATGCTGGATCATCTGGAAGAGTTGGGGTGTCTTATCCTCCTAATAAAAGTTTAACCATATCAAGAGGAACATTAAAAAAATCTCTTAAATTTTATAGAACAAGAGCTTCCAAAGATAAAGATGTTCATGGAGCATATATAGGGCCAAGAGTAAAAGGAAAATTCAAAAAAAATAAGGGGGGTTATTTTGGTGCATGGGTGGAATACGGACATAGAAATAGAGATGGATCAATGTCAAAACCTAATCCTTTTATGAAAAGAGCGTGGAATCAAACAAGTAATACAGTTCTAAATGATGGATTTTCTGCTGCAGAAAAAATATTTGTAAAAGCAGTTGCTGCAGATGTTAGAAGAATGAAAAAATACGGAGCTTTAGGATATTAAAATGGATATAGGAAAAGCAATATATAAAATTTTACATGATAACATTGCAGTTGAGTCAATGGTGGGAACAAGGATTGCTCCTAATGTAATGAAACAAACATCTCCATTTCCTTTTATTATTTATGATGTTGCAACTGATACTCCAGAAGGCCAAAAAGATTCTGTTGCTTTATTAGACACAACAACTGTTATGGTTTCTGCTTATTGTAAAACTTATGCAGAAGCTTCAAAACTTGCAAATTATATAAGAACAGCTTTAGATAGAGTTAATGGAGTTTATAACTCTGTTAATATACAAGCAATTGATTTTGATGGATATGATGATGTATTTGATGATATGAGTGGTTCGGATGGTATATATAGAAAATCATTAAATTTTAATGTTAGAATAATAAATTCATTTAATAATATATACTCTACTCATTTTGATGGAGTTGATGATTATGTTTCATTGCCAGTAACTGGAATGAGTTCAATTAAAACTTCAGGAAGCTATTCATTATGGTTTAAAATGGATGCGGTTACAAGTGGAGGGGAGTTTATAAATTACACAGTGGATAGTGATAATAACATTAGAATATTTTATAATTATGCGACTACAGAAATAAAAGCGAATTATAAAGCGGGAGGTACAGCGTACGGTGTTACAAAAACTTTTACATCAGGAGATGGAGAATGGCACCATATATCTTCAACTTGGGATGAAACAGGAAGTATTAGCTTATATTTTGATGGTGTTTTGGTTGGTTCAACTGCAATCAGTGGAACAGTTACTGGAAGTTTCACAAGCTCATCAATTGGAAGAGATGGAACTGGAGTACTGTTTTTTAAAGGAAATATAGATGAAGTGGTAGTTTTTAACAAAGAGTTAACTTCAACAGAGGTTTCAACCTTATATAATAATGGACTACCATTTAATCCTGTTCCCGTAGACAATTTAAAAGGTTACTGGAAAATGGGAGATGGAACTATAACAGGAGATTCTATTGCAACTTATCCAACAATACCAGATGAAACAGGAAATAATGATGGAACAATGACTAATATGACATCAACAGATTTTCAAGCTGATGTTCCAGAATAAAGATATGGAAAAAAAGTATGTTATAATAGAAAAAAGTTATGTTGATTCAGTTGATTTTCAAAAAGTAATTGAAACATCAGAAGCAACATTAAGATATAATTTGGAGGGAACTAAAACAATAATTAAATTTATTGGAGAAGTGCCAGATTTTTTAAGTGGGGATAAAATATATTCTCATTCTGAAATAATAGAAACAATCAACAATCCAGATAATGGATGGATTGATACAAACGAATAAAGAAATGAAATATACATTAAAAAAAGCGTTAATAGTGAATGATCATAAAACCTTGCAGCCTGGCCAAACAATGGATGTAACTGATACTTATGCAAAATGGTTAGATGATAATGGGTATGGTACAGAAGAAAAGAAAAAAGAAAATAAGACTAAGAAAACAAAAAAAGCTCAAGAAGAGCAAAAATAAATATTAATATTATAAAATAAAAAAAATGGCAAACGGACAATTAAACGGAACGGATCTTGGCGTTTATATTGGAGGAACTTTAATTGCATACTCTACAAATGCAACTCTAAATATAAATCACAGTCCGCGTTCTACAAGTAATAAAGAAGATGGTGGTTGGGAAACTGCAATGGAGGGTTATAGAAACTGGGATGTTTCATGTGATGCTCTTTACGCATGGGTAGATCCTGCAGGAAGTGCAATTTCAAACAAAACATTGAGTGATATTTTTACATCTTATATTAACACAAGAACAAGTTTTGAATTAACTTTTGGAGCAAATGGAGGAGCTACAAATGACACTAAATATGTGGGAACTGCATGGTTAACATCGGCTAGTCTTAGTGCACCGAATGAAGATACTGCAACATTTTCAGTTTCCTTTCAAGGTTCTGGATCTTTAGTTCAAACTATTTCTTCATAGTAATTAGTTTAGAGCCTGCCCTTCCGTTTTCTTTTCTGAGTGGGGGGGTAGGTTTCTTTTAATATCAGAAAAGACAAAAACTTAGAAAAATGAAATATGAAATTTTAGAAATTGGAGAACACAAATTGGCAGTACGCTTTGGTTTTAACGCTCTTAGAAAATACAGTCTAATGACTGGAGCAACAATGAATGATTTGAACAAATTAGCATCAGGACAATTAACTTTTAATGATGCTTTTAGTTTAATATATTGTGGAATAGAAGATGGTTACAGAGCATCAAAACAACCTTTTACTTATTCATTAGATGATATAACTGACATGTTTGATGGAAACATGGATTGCATGGAAAAAGCTTTTGAGATACTTGCAAGAGCAATGGGAGATGGTAACGAAAAAAAGCCAAAGGCCAAGAGAGTGAAGAAGAGCTAACTTGGCCAAAAATGGAACAGATAGCATTCGGGCAATTAGGAATGAATGTTGATGATTTTTATGATATGTTGCCAAGAGAGTTCTGGAATAAAATGGATGGTTTTTACGCTTTAGAAAATTTAAGGCAAAGGAGTGATTGGGAGCGTACAAGATGGAGCACCTGTTTATTGTTAAATATACAACTCCCTAAAAATAAAAGTATCAAGCCAACTGATTTAATTAAATTTGATTGGGAAAAAGAGGAACAAAAAATAGATTTTGAAGATTTGAAAAATAAAGCAGAATTATATAAAAAAAGAATAGAACATGGCAAGTAAAGCAATAGGATTTTTAAATTTCAAATTTTCAGCTGATTTAACAGCTTTTGAGAGAGCAATGAAAAAGGCTCAAAAGAATTTAAAGAGGTTTGGTAAAAATCTTAAAAAGACTGGACAATCTTTAACAATGAATCTTACTTTACCTCTTGTTGGTTTGGGAATTGCTTCAGTAAAAGCTTTTGATGCACAACAGAAGGCAATAGCTCAGGTTGAAGCGGGGTTAAAATCTACTGGAAACATGGTTGGATTTACTTCCAAACAGCTGCAAGAAATGGCTGCTGAGTTACAAAAAATATCTCTTTTTGGAGATGAAGATATTTTACAAAATGTAACTGCTCAATTATTAACCTTTACAAATATAGCTCAAGAACAATTTGCAAAAACTCAAGAAATAGTTTTAGATTTATCAACACGACTTGATAAAGACCTAAAAAGTTCTGCTATAATGCTTGGTAAAGCTCTTAATGATCCCGTTAAAAATTTAGGAGCCTTACAAATAGCTGGGATTCAATTTTCTAAAGAACAAGAAACATTGATAAAATCTTTTGCTTCAACTAATCAAGTGTCAGAAGCTCAAAATATAATACTGAAGGAACTTGAGAAACAATATGGAGGAAGTGCAAAGGCAGCTAGAGAAGCTGGCACAGGACCTATTGAAGTTTTGAGAAATCAACTAAGTGATTTAAGCGAACAAATAGGAGAAAGACTTATTCCTTATGTGGAAAAATTAACTAAATGGATTGTTGGTTTAGCTGAAGATTTTGATAAGTTGTCAGAATCTCAAAAAAATAACATTGTTACATGGGGATTAATACTTGCTGCAATAGGTCCTGTTTTAATTATTTTGGGAACATTAACAATAGCAATAGGAGCATTAATGACTCCAATCGGACTTGTTACTCTAGCAATTGGAGCGATGGTTACAGCTATAATTTACTTTAAAACAAGTTCGTCAAATGTAGCAGTATCAGTAAGAAACCACTTTGCGAACATGGCAAATTCAATTATATTGAATGTAAATACCATTATTGCAGCTATGAATATGCTTGGAGCAGGAATGGATCTGCTACAAATGATACCTCTTGAGAAAAAATCATCTCCTAAAGCGGAGTCAGATAGTGGCTTTTTAAAAGAATTAGCTGAATCTCAAGCGCGTTTTAAAGCTCTTTTAAATCAGGATTTTGATACTGGAGGTGGCGGAGGAGGCGGAGGCGGACTTGAAAAGACTGTTGAACAAATGGAAGCTCTTTCATTAGCAACTCATGATACTTTTGAAGAACTACATTTACTTACGCATAGATTAGATCATTTAGAAATGCCAGAGAATTTGTTTAATACAGATCCAATGGATAAATATAGGGGGGCTTTAGGCATATTAGGAGATGAAATAGCTGCTTTTGTTGGAACTGATATAAAATCAATGGAAGAAGGACTTGCTGCAGTAGTGGAAAGAATGGGAGATGAATTAGCTCAGGGAGCAGATTCATTTCAGGAATATGCTGATAATGTTAAAGGTATGGTTAGGGAAGTAATAGGAGCTTTAATTTCTCAAGGTGTAGCTGCTGCGGTAACAAAATCTTTAATGGCTGCTGGAATAATAAATCCATTTTTAATTCCTATTGTAGCTGGACTTGCTGCTGGATTAGCAAGAACCGCTTTTAATACTTTAATTCCAGAATTTGCACAAGGAGGAATAGTTTCAGGGCCTACACTTGGTTTAATGGGAGAATATCCAGGAGCATCTTCTAATCCAGAAGTTATAGCTCCATTAGATAAACTTAAATCAATGATAGGAGGAAATCAAAATATAATTGTAGAGGGTGTATTAAAAGGAAATGATATATTTTTATCAAACAAAAATACATCAATAAACAGATTGAGAACAACATAATATGGCAAGAACATCTTACAACCTTTATAAATTAAAAACAATTACCTTACAATCTTTTGTGGGAACAGATTATACGGCTAGCATCTGGACTGCTTACACAGGCTCAGCTTCTGATTGGAGTCTTTCCACGAATGGATTAAAATTAGACTGGGAATCAGCAGAAGCTCAAGACAAAAACTCTCCAATATTAGCGTCTAAACTTACATTAGATGTTTTGGTTGAAGATGCAACTCAAGAAGCTGAAATAAATACAATGGCAGAAAAAGCTGAGAAAGATGTATGGATTACATTAAGGAAAGGAACTACAGGAGCTTTATTATGGAGTGGTTATTTAATACCTAATTTAGATGCCAGAGAAGATGTTTCTTATCCTTATGTATCAACCTTAGTTTTTGTGGATGGAATAGCAAGCCTTAAAGAAACACCATTTCTAAGAGAAACCAACAGCATTAGCGGATTAGCTCCAACTTTTCCTTATACTAAAACAGATACTTTTGCGCAGGATGGATATAGAACTATAATTGGATCTACAGGAAGTTGGATAACTGAAATCATAGATGATATTGGAATGGTTAGAGCAATTGATGAAGCTGTTCCAGGAGCTGGACTTGAAAATTACCAAATTCAAACAGCTGTTAATTGGTGGAATGAAGATATGAATGTAGGGCCTCAATTACAATATTGTCCTCTAAGCCAAACAAGAATAAATGTAACTGATTTTTATACAGTTTCTGAAAACAATCAATATACTCCTCCTAATACATATTCTGTATTAAAAAGTATTTGTAAAGCTTTTAATATGAGATTTTTCTTCTGGGAAAATACTTTTCATTTTATACAAATTTCAGAATACAATACAGATGAACAATCAACTGCTCCTTATACAGCTCCTGTAAACATTCCCACAAGAAAATTTTTATATACTGGGGTAGCATATAGTCAAGATAATTATTTTGGATCTGAAGATTTTTCTCTTTATAAACAGGTAATTGAAACAGGAACATCAAATGGAGGATTACAGAAATTAGCTACAACTGCTTATGAATCCTTGCCTGCTATTAAGAAAACAAAAACAACTTTTTCAGAGTTAGCTGGAGGAAATTATTTTAACGGGTTTCCTTTATTTTTAACTCATAACACTATTCAAACTCCAACAACATGGCCAACTGATTTATCCTCTCATGTATTTACTCAATTTTCTCAATCGGTATGGGGAGAGTATAATATTATGACTCTAACAGATGCGGATCAATTAGCTGGTTTTGTATGTAGAATATTTCTAACTTTCCAGAACACTTCTAATGCAAACGTAAGAATGCAAACCTTATGGACTGTTAGAGCAAAACCATCATCATCAGAATGGGGAGATGCTGATAATATGACGCTTTACAAATTTACTGGAACTATTGCAACTTCAAAGTTAAAATGGATGAGTACAACCACAGGAACAGGACAATTTCCTTTATCTAATAACCAAGAATATATTAGAGAAAACATTGATATACCTGCTAATTGTAATAATTATAATATAAATATTTTTGATAGTTCTACAAATAGTATTTGTAATAATACTGGAAATTTATTTCCGACTGATTCTTCTTTTTCTGGAGCATGGGATTTTCAATTTTATACATTTACAGAGTATGATGCCTCACAAACATATAGAATGAGAGCTTATAATCAAGGAGATTCTGATTATTCTCATGGAAGAATTTTAAGTAGTGGTCAATTAAATGCAGGAACTACTATTAATGGTATATCTCCTATGGCAGCAGAGCAGGCTCCAACATATTATGGAGTTGATTATGTAGATTCTATAATTCCAGTTGCAACAGGAGGTTCTCTTTTTGAATCTCTTTTTGTTCCTGTAAATACAGGAGGTGTATCATTTGGTACTACAGGACAAGAAATTGAAGTTGAACAAAGTGGAAATGATGCTTATGAATATAATGTAGGAGTTATACATTTTGGTGATGGATCTGGAGCAGAAACAAATTCAACTTTTCAAGTTTGGAATGGATCAAACTGGGTTTATGTTAATCCTGTTGGAAAGTGGGCAAAAGGAATATATACTTGGAATGGTAGTGCTTATGTTTTTAGTACTTTAACTTACAATAAAAAGAGTCAAGTTTTAATAGGAGAAGAAATTATAAATAATCAAAGTAAAACAATATTAACATTTAACGGAAGAACAGCTCTTAGTTCAAATGACAAATTTTTTTCAGGTAGTACAAAGTTAAAATTTATGAATCCATGTGCAAGAATGGAAGATTCAGATGGGAAAAATTATATGATGTTAAGAAGCTCATTTAATTTGCTAAATGATGAATGGGATGGCCAATGGGTTGAGGTCTTTTATGAAGTTCCAACAACTGTAACAACAGGAACAGGAACTACTACTGTAATAACACCTTAATTGATAATTAAAAAAATATGATAACTACTAATCAATCTGTTCCTTTTATAGCTCCAGAAATATCTGAGAATAAATTTTATCTTAGTCAATTAACAGTAAATTATAATGAAGGAGATGTAATAACTACTTCAACAGCTATAAATTGTAGAAGATTAAGTTTTGCAATTAAAGCTGGAGATAAAATTATAATAAATGGAACTTCTTTAACTGTTTTTGCTGATGCTGCAGCTGATGCAACTTCATTCTTTGTTGAAGCTATAACATTATCGTTTGCTTTTGATTTAGGGGCTCACATTTCTATTGATGAAAATAATATGTTTGTTCAATACCAAAGAAAAACAGAGGGAAAAATTGGAGGAATGCCAGTAACTGCAAATTCTTTAGGTCCTATAACAGATGATGAGGGTATTTATCAAATAACAGGAGTAGATCCAACTTATGTAAAAGTGCTTCCAAGAGATTTTATGATTAACGAAGATGGAGCTTATGAAGCTTTAGAGTTTAAAGATTCAGCAAATTCAGGATTACAAGTTGGAGATGCTGCTCAAGAAATGGTTGCTTCAGTCAATATTCCTTATGGAACATCTGCAACTCATGCAGCTGTTTTTGGATCTAATACTTCTAAAGTAGTGGAAATTTATGAGTGTAATGTAAACGCAAATGGTATTGGATCATCTATTGGATCGGGAACAACAAATGGAGTGGCTATTGAATTGGAAACTCCAGTTGAATCAACATCAACAAATTATTTATTAATATTAGTAAAAGTAACGGCTACTTCCAACAGAGTATATGGAGGAAAAGTTACACTAACACAAAATTAAACAAAAATGAAAGATACAACTCAAGTTATATTAGCAAATGGAGGAGCTTCAGCAACTATGTTAACAGAATGTAATAACATATTAACCTTTATTTCTCTAACCTTAGCAATAACCTTTACTATCTATAAATTCTATAAATTATCCAAGAAGTAAACATCATAAAGTTAATAACTTTCAATCAATCAATGTTTTATTATATAATTTTTTATAATTTTACAACATGAGATACTTTAAAATATCTGAGTTTGATTCTGGGCTTTCTAATGAAGAGGGAACAGGAGTTAATATGAGTCCTTTGTTTTTGGATTTTATTGATGAATTAAGATCAAGATGTAATTTTCCTTTTGTTGTAACCAGTGGATTTAGAACGGAAGCCTATCAACAATCTTTAACTGATAGAGGTTATAAAACAGCAAAAAAAGGACAATCTCCACATTTAAAAGGATTGGCTGCTGATATTGCAATTTCAGATAGTGTAAAGAGAGCTCTTTTTGTAGGCCATGCTTTACAATTAGTTCATGAATTAGGATTACCATTTAGAGTTGGAATAGCTGGAAAAGGAAAAGGTAATTTTTGCCATATTGATATAGATGAAGAGAAAACTAATCCAAGATTATGGATATATTAAACAGCTAATAGAAAGAGCTGAAATACTTTCTTATAATTAAAATTTTACAAAATGTTTAAAAATTGGTTACAAACATTAATAGTTAATGGGATGTTTAGTTCAAAGAAATTCTGGTATGCAATCGGATCTGTAATTATTCCAGTAATAATGACAAAATTGGGAGTTGATGAATTAACAGCATCAAATTTATTTTACGCTCTTCTAACACTGGTATTAGGTCAAGGATTAGCTGATATGAATAAAAAGAAGTAATAAATGAAGAGCAAATATCTAAATTATAAGGATGAGATATTAGAGCTTTTTGACAATGGTAAAAATTATATTGAGATTTCCAGTTTCCTTATAGATAAATACAAACTGGAAGTTTCAATTGATTATCTAAGAAAACAAGTTAAAGATGTTGTTCATTATTTAATTGCAGATAAAGATATTGTTGAATATAATATTAGACTTGCAAAACAGAAACAAAAGTTCCAAGATTTAAACAGAATTGAGAGAAAGTCGTTTAGAGAGGACTCAAGACAAGAAAACGCTCTTGTAGAGTATAACACCGAAATCATAAAACTATTAAAGAGAGAGAGTTTAAAGACTAAACTGAGTAAAAATAAACATAACACTGAAGCTGCAATAGTTGTTCAAATTGCAGATACTCATTTTAATGAACTTGTAGAACTTGAATCAAATAAATATGATTTTGATATTGCATCAAAAAGATTACAAAAATACGCTTATAAAGTTAAAGAATATGTTAAATTCCATAAAGCAAATAAAGTATTGATTTGTATAACGGGGGATCTCATTAATTCTGATCGGCGGCTTGATGAAAAATTATCAATGGCTACCAATAGAGCAAAAGCAACCTTTTTAGGAGTTCATCTATTAAAACATTTTATATTAGATATAAACGAAATTGCAGAAGTTCAGGTTTGTTGCGTTACTGGAAATGAATCAAGAGTAAACTTTGAACTTGGATGGGTAGATATGGTTGCTTCTGATAACTATGATTTCACTATATTTGAGATGTTGAGGTTGTTACTTCCAGATATTAACTTTTTAAGAGGGGATGCTCTTGAGTTAGTTGTAGAAATAAACGGAAAAAATATGTTGGTTATTCATGGGCATCAATTAGGAAGAATGGACTCTAATCAAGTTGGAAAAGTAATCTCTAAATATAGTGCAAAAGGAGTTATAATAGACTTTATTATATGTGGGCACCTTCATGAAACTATGATTCGTGATAATATTGCAAGAAGTGCTTCATTAGTAGGATCTAATGCATACAGTGAAAACGCATTGAATTTAAGTGGAACAGCCGCTCAGAATATCTATTGTTTTACTGATGATGGTAGACATGATATAAGAATAGATTTACAAGAAACAAACGGATGGGATGGTTATGATATTAAAGAAGAGTTATTTGCTTATAATGCAAAAAGTGCACAAAAAACTCATAAAAAAGAAACAATATTCAAAATAATTATATAATATTGTAGCATATTTGTTAAATAGTACGTTGTTTAGTTGAAAAGGGAGTTGAATTTTTAAAGGGGTTCAGCTCCTTTTTTTTATAGTTTACGTTAAAACTAACGAAAAATCAATGAAATGTTAGTAACTAAAACACACAAAAAACCAAAAAACTTTCATTTGCTAGGTTAAAAATAAATGTAAAAAAGTTTGTAAATGTTAAAAACTATCGTATATTTGTACTATAATTAATAACTAAAAACAAAAACAATGAAAAGTTTAACAAAGAAAATCGGAGAAACAATCAACTTCTCAAAAATAGTTTTCGGAGAAACTATAATCTACACAAATGAAAAAATATTAGATATCCAAACTTTAGACAATGGAGAAATCAGATATATGGTTGAAGGAATCCTTCCTTATAAAGAAGATAGATTTGCAATAAACCCTAATCAATTAACTAAATAAAAATGTATAAAATAACTCACAAGAAAACAGGATTCATTCATTACTTTAATTCAAAAGAAACTGCAAATTTTGTTAATGCTAATGGATCAAAAAATTACAAAGTGGAAGAGGTTAGAACTTTAAACAAGTCAGAAATCTTTTACGCTTTTTTAACTTTAACTTTAATGGCAGTTTTTACTATTGCCTTTATTTATTATGCAACCAATTAAAAATAACAATATGAATTTAATGTCTTATTATCCAGAAGGAATTATGCTTAAAAAAGGAGCATATAACTATCCAGAAAAATATATTGATTTTGATGAATTTATTTCTTTAATGGAGTCTAATGAATTAAAAGAACAAATTGATAAGTTAAGAACTTATGAATATAAAAGTTGGAATTATAACAATGCAAAAAGAAGATTACCTGTTGTATTGTTTAATAAATTCAGCTGTAATTTAAACACTGGATTTTTGGAAGAGAATCCTATCAAGCCTTTTGATGTAGATTTAACTGATAACACTGAGGAAGAAATTAAAATATTTGAAAAGGAAATTGAGAAAAGGGCAATTAAGGTTATAAAATCTCCAAGTGGAAATGGTTTAAAATTCTTTTTAAAAAAGGTGTTTGGAACATCTGATCCACAAGAATATGTTGATATGTATAATGATTTATGTAAAGAGATAGAAAGAGAATATAATATTATTTTAGATTATGCTCAAGGAAGAATTAAACAACCCTTTTTTCTAACTTATATAAAATAAACTATGGAAGATAAACTAAAACAAGCAAGATTTGCTTTAATGACAATGTTTGAAGTAATAGAAGAGGATATAGTTGAAATGAAGAGCAGAAAACAAAACAAAGTTCATGCTAGGATGTTTTATAATTATTATTTGTGGAAAAAACATAACATTCCTCATGTTCATATAAAAAAACATATTAAGGGAATGCATCATGCAACCAGCATCTATTTTAAAAATAAATTAGAATTTGAGATGGAGAAATATGATTCTGTTGGAATGGAATGGAAAACATTTTTATTTTTTGCAGATTATCAAGAATGGAAACAATTAGACAGCATCAAAGAGATGCAAACTAAATATATTATATAAATAAAAAAAACTATGAAGGGAATTTTAGCTACAGGAAACACCGAAACAAAAAGAGAAATAGTTCCATCAGGAACTCACATTGCAAGATGCTACTCAATGATCCATATTGGAACAGTTGAATGGGAATGGCAAGGAGAAACAAAATACTCAAATAAAATTAGAGTTACTTTTGAATTACCACATGAAATGAGAGATTTTGGAGGGGAAGAAAAGCCAATGGTAATAAGTAAAGAATATACATTATCATTACATGAAAAATCTAATTTAAGAAGAGATTTGGAAGGATGGAGAGGTAAATCATTTAATAATAAAGAATTAGCTCATTTTGATATAACAAACTTAATTAGCAAAGAATGTAATATATCTATAATCCATAAAACTTCTAAAAATGGAAATGAGTTTGCACAAATTGGAAGTATTTCAGGAATAACAAAAGGAACTAAGTGCCCTAAACAATTCAATGATTCTTTTATATTTAACTATGAGGATAATTTTAATGAAGAGTGGTTAGAACTACAGCCAGAATGGATTAAAGATCAGATTAAAAATACTGATGAATATAAGAACAAAATGAATCAACAGAAGTTCCAAGATACTCCAACTGATGATATGCCATTTTAATTATGTTAAAAGGATTTGAAAAACTAACTGATGAATTAACTGATGATGAACTTAAAAAAGTTCCATCAATTGTTAAAGGTATTGGTAAAAGAATTGGAAAAGAAAATGCAGTTACTTCCAAGATCATTTGCGACAAAATGAATTTAATTGGAGTTAGATTGAGAAAAATAATACACTTTATTAGAGTAAACAATTTACTTTATGGATTGTGTTCAAACTCAAAAGGATATTATGTTGCAAAAAACATTAAAGAACTTGAGGATAATAACAAAAGTTTGCAACAAAGGATTACATCTCAAATAGAAATATTAAACGCTCTGGAAAAACAAACTGTTATGTTTGGAGGAACTGGAGAACAAACTGATTTTGAATGAACATAAAAAGAATCCAAAAAAGTAAAAATTATTCTATAATATCAAATGAGATATTAAGAAGAAAAGATTTGAGTTTGAAATCAAAAGGATTAATGAGTCTAATATTATCCCTGCCAGATTCATGGGATCTTACAGTAAATGGTTTAGTTGAGATAATTAAAGAGTCAAAGAACACTGTTTACTCAATTCTAAAGGAATTAAATGGGTTTGGGTATGTAGAACGTAACCGAATAACAGATAGTACAGGAAAAGTGATTAAATGGGAACTTATAGTTTATGAACAACCACATACCAAAAAGCCACAACTTAAAAAACCAGATGTGGAAAACTGCACACAAATAATTACTGATACTAAAATAAATACTAATTTAAATAAGATATATTGGATTGATGAAATTCAAGAGTTAAATTATCCAAAAGAAATGAAAGAAGATTTTATTAGTTATTGGAGTGAAGAATCAAAGACTGGTAAAACAAGACAATCAATGCAAAAAACTTGGAATACTGAAAGAAGATTAAAAACATGGGCAAAGAATGATAAGAACTGGAATAAAACTAAAACATCAAAAATAGATGCTCAAATAGATTCTTATGTTGGAGCATTAAATTTATTAGATAAACAATATGAAAACTAAATTATTAGTATGTACTTTTAGTGGAGGTAGAACTTCAGCTTTTATGGGTAAGTTCTTAAATGAATATGATAAATATAAAGATTATGATAAGATTTTTATATTTGCAAATACAGGAAAAGAAAAGGAGGAAACATTGGAGTTTATTGATAGATGTGATAAAGAATGGGATCTTAATGTAGTGTGGATTGAAGCAAAAATAAACAAAGAAAAAGGAGTTGGAACAACTTATAAAATAGTAGATTTTGAAACTGCTAGCAGAAATGGAGATCCCTTTGAAGATATGATGAAAGCTTATCCGATTCCAACAAATTATGGAAGTAATTGCACAAGAGAATTAAAACAAGTTCCAATGAATAAATATATAAAAGAATTAGGATATAATGATGTAATTACAGCAATGGGAATAAGATATGATGAAAGACATAGAAAGAGTATTCATGCAGAAGAAAAAAAATGGATTTATCCCTTATGTGATGATATTAAAGTTGATTCTCAATTTATAAGGAAGTTCTGGGATAATCAATGTTTTGATTTGCAATTAAAGGATTATCAGGGGAATTGTGATTTGTGTTTTAAGAAGTCAGTTAGAAAGAGATTAACTATGATAAAAGAAAATCCTAAAGATGCTGAATGGTGGTTAGAAATGGAGAACAAATATGGAACTGATAAAATACCAAGATTTGATTTAAGAACAAATAAAAGCGTTCAAGATTTAATAAATGAATCAAAACAACCTTTTAGAACTATTCAGGACTTACATGAATTAAGTAAAAAACAAGGGGGTTTATTTGATAATGATATGGATTATGAAACAGATTGTTTTTGTAAAGCAACTTAATATGAAAGAAAAAATGTACGATCCAATAGAGTGCGATTCATTTCAGATGCAGTTTGGATATGGTATGGCAGCAAGAAAAAATAATAGTAAGTACATTCATAAAAAGAAATATTATTATAAAGATAAAAGAACAAAAGCGTATGGAGATCAAAGACCTCATAAAGGAGAGATAGGAAAATATAAAGATAAATTATGAAAACAGTTAATAGTTTAAGTGGAAAGAAAAACAAAAACTATGAAAGAACTAACTAAAAAATGTATAGGACTAATATCAAACACCTTAGTTCAATTAGGACAAACAAAGTCTGATAAGGATATTCTTATTCTTGCTTCTACTCTTGCAGAAGATTTAATTAGAGATTTTGGAAATATGTCATGGACTGATGTGGAAGAAAGTTTTAGATCAGGTATTAGAGGAGAGCGTTTTGTAGTGAATGTACAAACATATTACATCTGGCTCAGAGCTCAGAAGAAACTGATTGATGAAGATATATGGAAAAAGAACAATCAAGTTACATATAGACCAGATAAAAGATTATACAGGCCAAAGAAAGGAACAGGATTACTAACTATTAAAAAACTATTATGATTGAAGGATTATTCGGATCTTATAATGATCCAAGAGATGAAAAGGATGAAGTAGAACACTATTGCAAGAATTGTGGAATGGAAGAAGTTGAAGAGAAAGGAAATATTTGTGATGAGTGTTATGAAACTTATTTCTGTACTTGTGGTAAGTATAAAAAGGTTGAGGAGTCTAATTTATGTAAAGCTTGTTTATTATAAACAATTTAATGTTTACAACTTTCAAAACAAAAGAAACATATTTAAAAATTATTTATAAATTTGTAAAATGAGAAATCTTAAATCGGTTATATCAATATTAAACAATATGATGACTATTATATTACTAACTCCAATATTAATATTTGTTTATACAATTAAAATAATAATACAGACTATTGAAAGCTTTTGGAAAAATAATTAAAGGAAAGATTGTTTTTGATGATAGGGCAAAATTCTTAAATGATGTTGCTAAATTTGATGATGATATTAAAATTGTTATTGAAGTGAGAGAAGCAAAAGATATTAGAACTAATGCTCAGAATAGATTATGGTGGAAATGGATTGAACTAATAGCTGATGAAACTGGAAACGAAAAACAAGAAATACATTCTATTTTGAAATATAAATTTTTATTAAAAGAAGAAATGATTGATGGAGAACTTCATCAAGGATTAAAGAGTACAACTACATTAACAAAGGAAGAGTTTGCTAAATTAACTCAGGAAGTTTTTTACTGGGCAAATGATACATTAAACATTAATCTTCCAAATGAGTGAAGAAAGACTACAATCAGAGGTTGTTAAGTATATTCAATTGCAATATCCTAAAGTTAAATATTGTGCATCTCTTGGAGGACAATATCAACCATTTCAATCTCAAAGGAACAGAGCAAGAAAAACTGGTTACGTTAAAGGGTTCCCAGATTTATTTATATATGAGCCAAGAAAAAAGTTTCATGGATTAGCATTAGAGATTAAAACAATAAAAGGAAGAGCTACAAAGGAACAAAAGGAATGGATAGAAGCATTAAATGAAAGAGGCTACAAAGCTGAGATTGTAAAGGGTTTGCCAGATATATTAGATTTAATAGATAGTTACTTAAATGAAACGGATTGGATAGATGAAACAGATAAGTAGTAAACAAAAGAAAGAGAAGAGAAAGCTATCTATTATTTATAAGGAGATATCGGAAGAGAGAGGCCATTACTGTTCAGGATGTGGAAGGTCAGATGTTCCATTATCTCATTCTCATATAATACCAAGAAGTAGAAGAAAAGATTTAGTAACTGATAAAAGGAATATAACGTATCATTGTTTAAGTATTGGAGAACATAAAGGATGCCATGATATGTGGGAAACAAAAGAAAGAGATAAATTATTAGATTACTGCAAGAACATGGAATACATATTAGAAGTTGATACTGAATACTATTTTTTAATAACAGACTAATGGCAAAGAAAAGAAAACTTAATAGCAAGAATCCTAAATGGAATAAGGAGATAAAAGAAAAGGAGTGGAGAAAAAGAATATTAATGAAAGAAGTGAGAGGAATAAAGGTTTACTTTTGTTGGGAATAATTATATGAATCTATTTACAATACAATGGGCTTCAACTAACTTGCCAAAGGATCATAGATATATAATCTTTAATGATGGTAAAAGATCAGCTATATTTAAAAGATTCCTATGGATTATATATATAAGAGTTACTAAGAAACATAAAACAAATTTAGAACAAATAAACTTATTAACTAAATATAAAACTTTAATAAATGAAATACAATAACATCAAAAGCATATTAAAGAAACAAATAAACAATGGAGTTAAAACATTCTGGACTTTTAATGAAGATGATAAAGAGTTTACTCAAATCTACAAGAACTATACAAACGAACTAAAGATATATACACCACAACAACTATTAGATAAATTATATGCCTACACTTCCTAAAGGTAAACAAAGGCCATGGATTCCAGTAAAGCCAAGCCACATGAGAGATGTAGATAACTCATCCTTTTATAATTCAAGGAGATGGAGATCTATTAGTAAACACTTTAGAAAGAAGAATCCTTTATGCATCCAATGTGAAAGAGATGGAAACGGACCAGTACCAGCAACAGTATGCGACCATATTAAACCTATATCTCAATATGGAATGGGAGTTGCAACAGATATAAAGAACTTACAATCCCTATGTACAAAATGCCATAACTCCAAGTCTG
>CAACVF010000079.1_pt1 | contig 19313 bp, 27 predicted proteins | sample 2381781 | NCBI WGS metagenome assembly CAACVF01 (sample SAMEA5211967, study PRJEB30684) | marine metagenome | biome: Marine; feature: Epipelagic; material: Water | collected 2015-10-15 | depth 60 m | reverse complement strand
TTGTTCCTGTAAGATCCAAGTCTACTAAAGCGTCAGTAACAGCCGCGCCACTCCCAGCACCGTCTAAATAAACCATTTTTACTGCACCAGTGCCAATAGTAACATTAGCTCCAGAACCTTGACTAATAATAATACTTTGACTACCGCTGGTTGCGTTTTCAATAATATGAACCCTAGAAAGAGTGTTTGGCGCTATTGTAATTGTACAAGTGGAGTCTAATGTTCCTGTGTACTTAATATACATAGATCTTGCAGGATCTGTTGCACCGTCTGCTACAGTAGAAGTGTGTGTATCTGCATTTGTTGTTATTGCTTCTGTTCCGTAACCTAAAGCCTCGCCAATAAGCTCTAAGTTCGTGTTTGTTGTATCACCCCATGTACCAGATTGTTCGCCTGAACCTATTTCTTCTAGCCTGAGATCGTTAACGTATGTACTAGCCATTTTGTAATTCCTATGCTGCTATAGTATTCTTATATTCTACGGTTTCCCAATTCGGAGTTTGAGAAGGAGTTACGCTACTGTAACTCGGATTTTGATTTGGCACAAGCTCTTGATAATTTGCGTTTTGATCTGGTATTATTTGACCCCATGTTGCTCTTAAAGAACCTATCACCCCTGTGCCACTAACACCTGTGACTGAAATGTTTGAAGTGGCTGTAATTGTTACTGTTCCAATTGCGCCTGTGCCACTAACGCCAGTAACTGAAATGTTCGCTGCACCAGTAATAGTTACGGAGCCAACTGCACCTGTGGAAGAAACACCGTTTAAAGTCTCAAATGTGTTTCCTAAAGCTGTTGTTGCTGCAATTCCAGTAACTGAAACAGAAGCATCTCCTGTAATAGTTACAGATCCAACTGCCCCAGTGGAAGAAACGCCATTTAAAGTCTCAAATGTATTACCTAAAGCGGATGTTGCTGCAACACCCGTGACGGAGATATTTGCTTCACCAGTAACAGTAACTGAACCAACTGCGCCTGTGCCGTTAGTGCCAGTAACACCAATGTTACCGTCACCACTGACCGCAGGTCCAGTAATTGCGCTAGTAGCGCCAGGTAAAGCAATTCCTGCGTTCCAAGCGCCTTCATTCCACCCTCTGGTAGAGCTATTCCACCCTAAAAGCGCAACAATGGCATTGGACATTAGGCGATCCTAATTATCGCATTACTCGCATCAGCTGTTGGAAATACAATTGTAAAATCACCAGAACTTGCTGCTTTGTCTGCACCAAAGTCTAAGATACAAACGCTAGGGTCTCCAGACGCTGAATCATTAAATATCATAGCTCCTCGAACAGCTGATATAGTTACGTTTGAAAAAACTTCATCTGCAAAATCAGTAAACGCTGTTGTGCTACTTGTTGTTGGATTTACATTTGTAAGTGCGCCTCCTTTTGCACTATAGTTTGTTCCACTTATTTCATTGCTAGTTGTGTATGCAGTAGTTGCTGCTGTAAAACTTGCACTATTGGTGTACAAAGCAATGTTAAAAGTATTGCCCCCAGAAGCTAAGAAGTTATGTTTTGCTTCCATTAACTCCTGTTTAAATGAGGTACATAAAAAATTCCCAGTAAAAGCCATCACATTCTCCTTATATATTCTGCTAGTTTAGGGTTTCCAGAATCTCTAATTGCGTTATATACAGTAGTTCTATCACTTTTAATAGCCTGATGCATATAATTTGCAACTATTGCTTCTAATTCTTTTCTGTAAGCGTTAGCTTGGTCTCTAATAGCAGGTGGAGCATTATCAGAAATTCCTATAATTCTGTTAACGCAACGAACCGCTACTTCTTCTGGAGTAAAACCTCTATTATTAGTGGTTTCTACTGTTACAGAAAAGTCATTTGACATACTAAGTGAATTTGTTAACATTATGTTTTCTGCCTTATAATTTCACCAGTTCTGTATTGATCTGTTACTTCTTTAGCTTCTCCAAGATTTTTTAACCTTGACATTGCCTCTGCAAATCTTGAGCTATACATAGCCATAATATCTTGCTCCTCCTTCATATAAACACTTGCTTCTATTAAAGTGCCGTATAACAATGCTATTTCAGCATTTTCACTCAACCAACTAATAGTTGTGTCAGCTCCAGTAGAGGTTACAGTCGTTGTTGCTCCACTTGTTGCTCCAGTAATTGTTTCTCCATCTGTAAACGTACCAGAAGGAACTAAAATCGTAAACGTAGTAGAAGTTGGAATAGCTTTAATAGTAGAAACCACACCACTTGTTGCGCCAGTAATTTTTTCACCGTTTGTAAAGCTCCCGGTTGCCCCTACTGTTAACGTTAATTGGCTTTCAGTTAAACTAGCTGGTCTGTAAAAATAACTTAATGTAGAAACATAAGAACTATCAGGTGTTGGCCCAATGAGAAAATTATCAACATCAAATTGTGCATAATATTTTGGCGTACCAGTTGTTGCTGGATTTGGATTATAACTTTCAACAAAATCTAAATCTTTAAACATTAAAAACTCAAAACTACTGCTATTTGTAATGCTTAAAGAAAAAGGTGCTAAAAAATCACTAGGAACAGCTAAATATTTATTTCCTGAAGTCATATTACCAGCTGCATTTTTTTTAAAAACATTTAATTGAATAGATTTTAAAATACGTTCTTCAGATAATTCTACAAAAGTACCCATATTAGCAATAAAAGATGTTTCATTGTTTTGAGTGTAATTTTGCACTGCTTCTCTTAATGTTGTAAATGTAAAACTCATGTTGTTGTCACCGTAACCTCTCCTACTGATCCAGTAGAAACTAAATTATTGTCTGGAGTTATTCCTGGTATATCTAAAAAACCAACAGGATCAAACCCATACTGTAATGATCTTTGTTCAGTTAAATTTTGTTCTGGTCTTGGATTTCTTAAAGCTTGAGGATCTGGCCTTGTTCTAATTGGTTCTAATTGAGGATGTTTAGATTCCCACTCATCTTTTCCAACAAGTAAACCTGTCCATTCTTTACGCATATCTTTAAGTCTGTATCTGAAGCCAGAACGGTCTGATATACCGTATGCTCGTTTATCTGAGGCATACTTAGACATATCTATAACTTCTCAATTGAGGTGAGACTTGAAAAGAAGATCTATCTCTATCTTCATCCATAGCTCTACCTAGTTCTTCTTCGTACATTGGTTTTAATAAAGGTATTCTATCAGGAGCCTTTTTAACCGCTATATAATAAGCCAAGCCAGCTGCTAACGCTGGATAAAATCTAAAAGGAACTTGAACAGTATTTACGAATGTATCTGCATCGTCTAAACGAATTAAAGCATCGTAATATATAACATCTGTGCTATTATCTGGCAAAGGCCACAATTTTAAATTTGGTGTTATTTGCCTATCTAAAAAATATTGGGTAGGTCTGCTTTGAGTAGATTTTGTAGGAATATTTAAATAAGCGTCCCTACTTATTCTGTCTAAAGAATAATCTGTGCTATCTCTTTGTATTACCAAAGATAAAATATCTATTACATCTGCACTTAAATCATATTGACCATCATTGCTTGTAACAGTGAAACTTCTTTGTGCAATCGTCCATTGATTGATACCCCTGTTAGCCCAATCAGCAAATAAAAGGTTCATAGAACGTTTAGCAGTTTTTAGATCATAACCAGTTCTAACTTCTAAACCACAACGTTCAAAAGCTTCTTCAATATAATCTGCTACGTCTAATTCAAAATTTTTCGATCCTGATACAGTCATGTTATTCCTCGTTATAAAGGTTATCAAAAACCCTGTTAACATCTAGTGTATAGTCTAAATCACTTTTTGAATAGTGTATATGTTGAGATGGTTTAAAATCAGGAGCGCCTTCTCCAATTTGAAACCAAGCAGGGTGAGTTACACGCACACGATTATTAGGTAACGCAACAACATTACCTGTCCATTCTCCAGCATCTAATAGCTCAAGTACATGGTTTTGTTTATGTTGCGCTGGGTCATCTGCTATTTCTGATTCAGTGTAGTCTACAGTAAATAAATATTTTGCAGGATACATTTGACCATTTATTTTAGCCATCCAGGGGCAAGGAGTAGTTCTATCCATAACATAAACAGAGTTATAATGAGAGGCGCAGTCCCAAGGTTGTGCATCATATGTTTCCATTGGCTCAGGCCATTCTTCTAAAGGAATGTCACCAACAAGCGCAGTTATTGGCATACGCGCCCACATAGCACCACCATGTACTGTGTCTTCTTTTTCTCCTTCAGCCTCATTTCCAGTAAATATAACTTGAAAACTTAAACATCTATTCGGTATTGTTGTTACACCAATAACCATAGCATGAAGAAATTCGCCGTGATAATTCTCATGGTTGTGAGTGTATTCACGACGAACCCATGCTTTAAAATAAGGTATATTGCTGTGCAAATAAGCCATACTTTATTTTTTAACTATTTTATAACCAGAAGGAAGTGAAGCTCTTGCTGCTGCAAGTGATTTTTTACCACCAGTTGCACCGCCTTTTGTCATGCGACGAATTTTTTTACCACCAGCAGCCCCACCTTTGGACATACGACGAACTTTCTTACCGCCCGCTGCGCCACCTTTAGACATACGACGAATTTTGCCTCCACTTCTGTTTCCTTTTTTCTTCATAGCCATGATAAACTCCTTATGATTGGCTTACAGCGCCTTTTGTACGCTTTCTTCGATTAGACATTACTTTACCACAACCCCTTGCAACAGCAGTTCCAGGTATGCTTTCACCATTAAATTTACGTTTAGAGTTAGTTTCTACAACACCGCCATCGTTCATATTGCGAACTTTTGCTTTTTTAGTGTTGGAAACTACAGTTTTACCTTTTGCTCCTGCTGCTTTTTTCTTACGAGCAGTCTTGGCTCTTTCTGCTTTAGAGAGACTTTGAGCTTTTTTACGAGGCAAACATCGGTCAGGGTTCTTCTTATCTTTAGAAGTACCACACTTACCTTTTATCTTCCCATCAGTACCGATGCGAACCCAATCTTGTTTTACCCAATCTTTAAGCGCACCCATTAGCTTTTCTTCTTTTTCTTGCCCTTTGCGCCTTTAGCGTAATTAGGGTCTTTGCAGTATTTAGAAGCCGCCATATTTGCATAAGCTGAAGGATAAGTATCAAATGTTCTTTTAGCCCATGCTTTTCCAGAAGGGCATATTTTACTACCTTTAGATTTTTTTGAAGCGGCTCCACCCTTTCTAAAATAAGTTAAACCTCTAGGCATATCATCTTTTTTTTGAGGTGGCTTAGTAACTTGTTTTTTCATTTTACTACGACTTATTGCCATTTAACACTTCCATCTTTTACGAGCTTGACGCAAACGACTATTAGGATCTTTAGCCGCTTTTGGAAACTTTTTCATTTGACCCGCAGATCTAGCGCAGTAAGATTTACGTCTTTTAGCTGCTTTACTTCCGGGCTTTACCTTACCAGTAACAGCTGTTTTTAATTTGCTGCCAGGGTTTTTTCTTCGATAAGCTCTAACACCAGCTTTTGTCATTCCCGCCCCAGACTTTGTGGGGCGGAAGTTTTTCTTATTACGTTTAGGCATTTCGCCTTTTTTAGATTTAGCCATACTCTTTCCGCATAGACATAATTACTGTATAGGTATCTGCACTGGTATGACCTATAGTTGTGAAAAGAACATCTCCATCTTTTCCACTACCAGCATTGTTAGGCAAGCCACCAAAATTAGTGTAATCATGATTGCCACTTTGGTTTTCACCTAGTTCAATACAAAAAACATTAGTTGAAGCATTCCAAAGTATTTGAACCTTCATTCCAATGCACTGCCACCATATTTTCTCTATGACAACACCTGTACAAGCATCGCCACGAGAATTTGTAGCTAAAGCACTTACATCAACTTTAACAACCGCAGATTCACCAGAGCCATCAGAAATATTAGTAAATTTTTGAACTACTTTTTTATCACCATCTATGAGTGTCTGCGTCGCTACAGCATCAGCCATATTATTCTCCTTTATAAAAGTGGTAGGGGTTTCCCCCTACCTTAATTAGAACCTTTTATTACTGGTCGGCAAACGCAGGTGCAGTCGCACCTGTAACAGTTCCAAAGATTTGATAGTTTGTAGAATCTTTACCAATAATTGTAACATCAAAACCAGCAGGGACATTTAATTGAATACTGCTATTTGAGTTACCATCAGAAAATACTGCACTTACTTCATTATCAGTGTCTAAAAATGTTACTCCGCCAACATAAAAATTAGTATTGCCTGGTGTGACAATTATCGCATCTGTTGCATCAGCCGCACCACCTGCATAAACAAATCTAAAAACAGATCCAGCAATTGGCGCTGGTAATGTATAAGTATTATCTTGACCACCATCTGGGACAAGCAAAACTCTTCCACTATGAGTGGCGTTAGTTAAGGTTACGTTACCATCTGAAAGACTTACAGGACCATCACCGATTGTGGTAACCTCTGTAATTGTTCCAGTAGTAGAATCCTTGCTTATCGTTTTAAGTGTGGTTTCAGAGCGGACTGGACCGCTAAATGTTGTATTAGCCATATCAATCTCCTTGTCTTGGCAAATGTCAATCGCCCAATGCGACTGTCAAGGTATCTTTACGATACACCACCTTTTAACAAAAAGAAAGACTCTTTTATTCGCTTGATTTTTCTTTAAGAACCAATCCAAATATAGCACAAACTATACCTGCCCAGGTTAATATTGGCAGTGTTAGTAAAATGCCTAAACCAACACCAACGACAGCCGCAGCTCCATAGCTTGAAGGCTCTTTTAATCTTCCTTTAATCCAATCCATAATTTTCTCCTAATTAAGTTAAAAAAAAGGCGACATAAAGCCGCCTTTTTGATTAATTAACAAAAGCAATTAAGCTCCTGGTGACCCAAATACACAACGAGGATCACTGAATCCAAACGAGTAACGCTCACGAGCTTTAAATCTCATGTTACCTGTATCAAAGTCAGCTTCCATGTTTGTACGCATGGGTGAACGCTCAAAGTGTTTAAATCCATTTGGAGCGTCTGTTTTAATAAAGAACGCATCAGGGTCTGTTAAGAAGTGGTTAACTGTGTAACCCTCTGAAACCATTCCCATATTCTTTACTGCGTTGATGTCATTGTCTGAAGTGCCAACACGTAATGTTGATTCCAACAAACGATCTGCAATGAATTGCAACTGAGGTGGAATTATCATTTTTGCTCCACGAAGGGCAATAATCATATTTCTTTCATCTACAAAAGTTGAAATATCAATCAAAGCATTTTCTAACGATGTTTCGTTAAGATCAGCTGCAGTTGATGGTTCGTTTGCAAATGTACCACCCATACCAAGTGGGTGCGCTGTAGAACAAAGCTCTACACCATCTCCACCAGTAAAGCTTGAATTAAACGCATTGTTTAACACAGCAGCAGCTTTAACCTGCTTAGTGTGAGCCATAGATCGGGCAAGAGCCTTTGTATAGCGTGCGCCAAGACGATCATATAGATTGTCTTCAATTGCTTCTTCAGTTAATGCAAAAGCCAAAGCGACGGTTTCATGCGAATAACGAGCAGTGTATGCTTCGTTAGCGTCATCAAAATCGACCCCAGCTCCCTCAGTTTTTGTTGGAGCGTTGCCAAATCCAACTAACATCACTTCTTCTTCGAAAGCTCGATCCGAGGATTCTGTATCAAAGATTTCAGCGTGTTCGCCTTCATAACGAGCATACTCCATTCCGAACAAGGCATTGAGGCCCGGCTCTAGCTCTTTAACGAGTTGTGAACGTGATATAGCCATAACTCAATCTCCTTATGCTAACCCAGCGCCTTTGACGCCGAATATATGGTTACCGATAACAACTTTCACGTTAGTGTTAGCTGACGAAACGTCGCTATTCTCAGGATCTTGAGAAATATCAATGGCTTTTAGAGGTAGCGTAGTTGCTGTTCCTCCATCAGTCACTTTCAATTCAGAGCCAGATATACCTGTTACGGTACTCCCAGCACTTGTATATACGACATCAAAATTACCCAACAAATCTGCAATTGGGAATGCCGCATCTGCTTGAATTTCAAAAACAACCATAGGGTCATCAATGATAAAAGCAATGATATCAGAAGCATTAGTGCTTGCAGGGTAATAGTTACTAAATGTTACCTCACCAGATGTAGGATCTGTGTAAGTGCAACCGTTGAACACACCAACAATAGGTACTGTTCCGCCATCGGCGTGTATCTCTACACCACCGCCAGTGACTTGCATTACCATGTCACCTTGGAAGATAGATGTACCGTAGTTTGCGGCGATTCTGTATCGGTTTTGTCCACCAGTAAAAGGGGTTCCCCCTATTCGACCAACAGGACGTAAACCGAAGGCAGCATCTTGATTTGCCATTTTTACTCTCCTTCAGAGTTCTTTGCTGTATTTCGGACTGAGCCGAAGCTTACAGAGGATTTACGTTGTGGAGCAAGTTTAGGCATGGCTGGATTGTTTTCACGCATCCAATCACGATCCACTGCTTCCATTTGATTTTTAGAGACACCTTGATAGTGCCTATTCCGCTGCTCTGCCATTTCGACGGGGATACGAGCGAGAACAAGACCACCAACACCTATAATGCCAGCGTTTCTTCCCTCATCTACTATTGGTCCTACATAATCTGGGTATTCCTCTGCGCGAACAAGGTCCCATCCTTCCTGCCGTTTTTTATGAACGTTAGTTTTATCGTCGAATTCCATTACGGATTCGCGTATCCAACGGTGTTTATAACCAATTGGGGGTTCTGGAGCGTTCAAAGCTGATCCTGGACGCCATGTTTGAGGTCTTTGTGTACTCTCCCGCGTTGTTGTATCGCGTGCTGTCCTATCTGCCATTAGTCTCTCCTATTTTCTAATTTAGCCACTTCTTTTGCATATGTATCAAGAGGAATCCTCATTTTCTTAGCAAATGCGACTTGACCCGGTGTTAATTCAACCGACTTTTTCCGCCCACTTTTTAAAGACCGTCCGTTACCAGACGAAGGAGTGATAGCTTGAGCGCTTTTCTTATCATCCTTTGTAAATTTATTTGGAATTTCAACACGTAATCTTTTATCAATCTCAGAATAATATTCTTTACTTGACGGATCATACGCTTCTTCTAAAACTAACTGTTCATGTATTGCTTGAGCAGCGCGAGTCATAACACGATCTTTTCCAAACCATTCATTATTAGAAAGCCATTCTTTAAGTTTTGGATCTTCTTGTGCTTGATTAACTGGAGCCTGTTGCACTTGTTGAGGCTGCTGCGCTTGCATTTGTTGTTGCTGTTGCGCTGCTTGTTGATTTGTAGCAGCACGCGCTTTTTGAATTCTTAATCTTTCTTTTTCTATTGCTATTTGAGAAATTGCAGCTTGTGCTTCTGCCATTTTCTCAACATCACCAGCTTCATGCGCGTCTGCATAAGCACGTTTTGCTTGAGTTTCCTGAGAAACAACACGACCTTCGTACTCATTCATGTAGCCTTTATCTAAATTTCCCAACCTTTGTTTTAACTTTTGGTTTTCTAATTCTTTTTGTTGGGCGTATTGATAGGCTGCTTGAGCTTCTTCTGAAGCTTGCTTACGTTTAGCCGTTAGCTGGTTTATTCGACGCTGAACATTGTCACTAAAGGACGCTAGTTCTTCATCTCCATCTGAAGTTTTAGAATCTTCACGAACATTTGTTCGGGTTTCTTCTTTTTCTTCAGTAGATGCTTCAACCTCATCTGAAGTTGTTTCTTCTTCTATTTCAACAATAGAAGAACCATCTTCTTTAATTTCTTCTTCACGAACTTCTTCATTCATAGCCATTTTTCCTGCTCTCCTGTTCTTTATACATATGAAATGTCTGTGGGGTCAAGTATTGTTGCAATAATATTATCGTCATTTATGATACGAACCTCAAGTCCGTCCACTTTGAACCTATTTCCACTATATCTTCCTATAAGAACCCATGACTTTTCAGAACACCACGAACCACTTGGGAACTTTTGGGCGTCTTTATAGGCATCAGGTCCTAATTTAACGACATAAGCAGATACTGTTGCAAAACTTTCCTTTTCCCTAATAGCGTCAGGAACAATAATGCCCCCTTTTGTTTTTGCGCTAGGATAGTAAGGAATAATCAAAACCCTATAACCAGTAGGCTGTGGAAGTCTTTCCAGGGCAGATGGCTCTAAATTAGAGGGGTCACTTTCATTTTTATTTTCTTCCTTCTTCTTACCAAATGCTGTTTCTAAGGGCTTTGGTAGTTCTGAAGAAACTTTTTTGTCTTTTGCCGCTGCTCTTGCAACGTGTTCTGGGACGAATAATTTCTTGTTAGTCATCGTCAAGCTCTATACCTTTCATCGCGGTTTTAATTTCGTCTTCAACGTAGGCCATTCCGCGTATTTCGCCTACAACGTACCGATATTCTTCAAATGATTTAATCGAATTGTCCGCAAGCTTATTTTTTAATCTACCATCGCGCTCACGAATACTTTTTAGTAGATAATCTGCTAAACTTATAGCTTCCATAGTACCTCCTGAAGATAAAATATAGGATCTTTAGGGAAATACAAGTAATATTACCACAAAATTATAAAATACCTTTAAACCTCTGGGGTCTTGATATTGGACTAACCTTTTTTATTGCTCCGCCCAGCGCTTTTTTTTGCACTTTTTTTCGCTTTAGCTTTTGGTTTTGTTTTTTTGACTTCTTTTTTTGGCTCAACGCTATCGCTACTGCTTGCTTCTGAGGATACCCCTCTGATATCAGCTTGGACACGTTGTATGCTATCGTTTGCGGACTCGACCCCTTTTTCAACGGCACTTTGAACACCTTTTTTTGCTGCTCTTATTTGGTCTATAATTTTTTGTCTTACAGAAGAAACCATTAATTCATTCCTTTTTGTCTAGCATTAAATTCAGCAATGTCTCTTTGAGTTTGAATGCGATCTTCTGCAATTCTAGTTTTGTCTTTCAACGCATCTTCTGAAATATCAATACGTTGTTGAGCAATAAGAGTATCATTACGCTCTTTTTCTTTCTCCATTTCTTGCCTTGCTACAAACTCATCGTCTTTACGCTGTATGTCAGCAGCTTTAATTTGCAATTCCTGTTGCCTAATTGCAACAAGAGGATCTTCTTGTGGTGGTGGTGTTACAGCTTGCGCTAACTGTTCTGTTGTGTCTGCAATGATTTGTGCTGCAATTTTATCAATTTGTGGTTTGATTTGCTGCATCATCATTTCCATCTGCTGTGGATCTTGTTGCACTTCAGGTGGAATACCTTGCATAACTTGTGATTGTGCTTGCGCTTCTGACATAAGGCCAATGTGTTCTTGAATATGGCCTTGAAGAGCCATAACAGCATTTGGATTCATTTGAACCGCAGATGTAGCCATAACAGCTAAATGTGTTTCTATATGTGCCTGGTGGTCTTGTTCTGGAAAGGCTTGCAATGGTTGACCCATAAGAGCGTTTTGGTTTTCTTTTGCAGCATTAACAGGGGGAGGCGGAGGCGGTGGAGGCGGCAATATAGCCTCAATATTAGTTACACCTAAAGCCTCATACATTTTTCTGTATGCTTGATAAAGTCCTTGTGGTCCACCATGTATTTCTGGATTAGACTGTACTAACTGCAATTCACTTTGAGCCAATGCAATTCTTTGCGACATGGAGAATATATTAGGATCACTGGCTGGTAAAACATCCACACGTTGATCAAAATCTTGTGCTTTAATTTCTGGGCCTACCTCCATAGATGGAGCATAAGGATAAGGCTGTAAGCCCTCACCAAATATTTTAGCTAGTAATTTAAATTCTATCTTTTGAGAATAATGCAATCTCTTATGGATTGCAGACATAACTTTTGTACCACGCTCCATAATCGCCATTGTTGTGCCAACAGGTGTTTCACCACCCATCTCACCTATTTTTAAATCAGCCATAGAAGCAAATCTACGTCCGGCATCGACCAAAGTACCTAAAAGATTGTAAAGAGTGCCTGACGGCTCTTTAAACGGCAATGGCATAAGGGAGCCACGCAAGTCTCCGCCCACTACATCAATGTCTCTAAACTCTCCTGGTTGCAGTGGATCGTCATCGTTTCGAATACGAGCGCCACGCGCTTTAAATCCTGCTGGTAAGTTAGCTAATGTACCAGCGTCAATAAGCTGACGTAAAATAGAAGTAGAAGCTTGAGCCAAACCACCAATCATATGTGTTAAGCCAAGGCCATAAAAACCAAGACCAGGCAAAAACTTATAATGAACAAAATATTGCTTCTGACGCTTCATAGGTTCTATTTCATCATAGTTGCGTCTAATGCTTAATATCTCATTGTTATCTTCAAGAATGGTTACAATGTAAGGAAGTTTTAATCCTGTTTGCTCTTGATCCATACCAACATCTTCAAAACCCTCTAGGTCCAAAGATGTATGTATTTCGTATAAAACTAAATCACGAGATGCGTTAGAAGGATGTACACCCTGAATGTCATCAATTGACTCAGTAACCTCATCTGAATCTGACTCACCATAACCATCTTCAGGAATATCAATGTCACTATAAAAACCAGCTAACTGCAGCTTTCTAACTTCGTTTGAATCCATAGATATTCTATGCGTAATGCGTGGAGAAGAAGCTAAGTCTGTTGCCCCATAAGGAACAATAAGATCTTCAGCGTGAATAAACTTACTTACAGCACGCTGCTTTAAAGGATCAAAATAAACTTTCTTAAATGTAGACCCAATTACAGGAAGATAAAAAAGCATTTGATCTAACTCAGGATCATACTCTTCCATCTCATAAGTAATCATATAATTCATATAATCTTTAACACGCTCTGCTTGCTTAACAAGCATTTCGTTCTGCGCTCCAATAACTTGCGCTCGAACAGGCCCAGAAGCTGGAAGTAGCTCACGATAAGCTTGCGCTTGGAATTGCGTAACTGATTCAGCCAATAGCGGGTGTATTACCCCAGAAGCACCCTCAAAAGGTTCTGTTCTGTCTTCTGTTTGCATTCCTAAAAACTCAAGACCCTTTTTATAAGTGTCTTCCCAGTCTTCTCTTGAAGACAAGTCGTCTAAAATAGATCCAACAAGATCTGACGATAGCCGTCCAAGAGCGTCTTCTTCCATAACTTCTGCTAAATTACCATCAAAAGGAATTTGCGGAGGAGTATCTTCTGAAGATTCATACTCGCCAATAACGGCGCTGCCGTCATTAAATTCAAAAACACCTGGGTCAGCAGGTATTTCGGTCACCTCAACAGGAACTTGTTGGTTTGGTACTACAGGTATTCCAGGTACACCGCCTGGACCCATATCATCTTCAATAGCCATTTAAATCTCCTATATAGGTGTTGAGGTGAAATTGCATCCGCCAACTATGACTGTAGGGAGGTAACCACTCATAGTTATCTTACTCCACCCCAACCTCGAAACTTGAAACATTAAAAATCCTTTTCAAGTATTATTTTACGCCAGAAAATCTGGTTCCACGCAAAGCAGCGCCACCACCACGAGCATTACCCGCACCAGTTCCGCCCGCCATCGGAGCCTTTTTCACTTTCTCATAAGATTGAGTCATAACACCCATTTTATTTTGGCTGTTGCCATCTGTGGGTGTCTTAGGTGTCTTAACCATACCGCTATCTTCTTTCATTACTTTACTCCTTTAAAATTGCCACCACGACCAGCCATAACACAACCGCCGCCTTTATACTTTTTAACTTTGCCTTTTTTAACCTCACCACCATACATCATGCCTTGAGGTCTAGCTCTTGGCCTAACAGATTTTGTAACGCCCCTACCTAATGCCATATTAATCAAGTCCATGTCACGATTAGACAATGTTTTGCCAGATTCTTCGGCTTCCATTGCAGAAGCTCTATTGCCACGGGCAACAGCTTCTCCCTCTGCCATCTCTTGTAAAAGTCGCATAATCAATTTACTAGGATTAACATCTGCCATCTTATTCTCCTTTAATAATACTCTCTGCGTTTGCTATAAGCATATTCATCGTCGTCATCATAATCGGTGGGCGTTGTAATAAAACCACCTTGTCTAAATCTTAGTATAGCCTGTGTCATCGAATCTGCCAAGTCATCATGTTCACCATTGGGAAAAGAAGCACATTCTTCCATAACCTCATCAGCAAAATTCGTATCAGGACACCAAACCATTCCACTTTCAAACACAGGAGCGCAAGAATGCATCCTCGTAAACTTGTCTGCACCACGGCTCGGAGTAAAAGGCGTTACAGGAATACCAATCCGGCGCAACTCTTGCGTCAACGGCATACCAGACCCCTTCTGCTCTATCAAAACCATATCAGGCTCGTACAACTTGTAAAGCTCATTTGCTTCATGCTTGAGTTGTGGGAACTCCCAACGCCCTTTAACAGCGTCTAAAAGCATAATATGGTCTTCATTTGTATCATCTTCAGTAAAAATACCCCAAGTTGTAACAGCAGAGTAGTCAGCTCTATCGCTCTTACTAAATGCCGTATCGTAACTTTGAATAATGTAGCTACAAGGGGGCGGGTCTTCCTTATTCCACTGCTGCCACCACTCTCTTTTAATGATTGCACCCTCTTCAGCAGTGGGATTTTGCATATATTGAGCATTCCATTTAGCAACAGGAATAGAGGCTTTTACGCTCTCTAACTCCTCTAAAGACCAGTATTCAGGCCATAAAGAGGTTCCAGAGGGCATAATTGCAGGAAATTCCACTATATCCCACTTATCTGCGCCTTTTTCGCTCTGTCTTTGCAAAACTTTTGCCGTCAAATCCCTAATAGACCACCTTGTCATCACAATAATAATTGAACCGCCTGGCTGTAAACGCTGTCTTGGGCCAGAAGTGTACCATTCGTAGATATTATCTAGCGCAGTAGCGCTTAAAGCGTCTTGCTCAGATACTGGATCGTCAATAATAGCCAAATCAGCACCACGGCCAGCCAAAGCACCGCCCACACCAACCGCGTAATACTCCCCACCGCCGTTGGTACTCCAACGACCAGAGGCTTTTGCGTCTGATGCAAGCTTAACATCAGGAAAAATGTCCCTAAAATCCTCGCTATCAATCAAATTCTTTACTTTTCGACCAAAACCAACAGCTAATTCAGCTGTGTGGGTCGCTTGAATGATTTTTTTAGTAGGATCTCGGCCCATAAGCCACGTTGGGAACAAATAAGAGGCAAATTCGCTCTTAGTATGACGTGGCGGCATATTAATAATAAGCCTTTTTATCTTACCATCTGCCACAGCTTGCAACTTTTCGGCATAAACCTTGTGATGACGCCCCTCAATAAACTGAGGCCACACATGATTTACAAAAGACATGAAATCTTTTTGTTTTTCAGCCCTATCGTCCAACGTCGTTAGGCGTTCTAACATAGGAGCTACTGTAGCAAGTTCCTCATCCGTTAAAAAATCTGTAAACTTGCTAATTTCATTCATGACATCGAGCTTAGTAACCTACTAATCGCACCATCTAAGTTAGATCCTGAAGTCGCACCGCCCATATTAAACTGTTTTGGCATTCTTAAAACAGGACTTACAACTGGTGCGGGCTGTGGATTTGGCTCTACTGGTGTCGTTACAGGAGGTGTTATCGGTCTGATAATTGGTGTCATCTCAGGAGGACCTGGCTCCGCAACGTCAATAGGAACACAAGTGCCAGTTTCTGGGTCTAACTCAAAACCAGGCTGACAAGGATTGTATTCTGTATCAATACCGCCAGGAGAACCTTGACCACCTATTTCATCTTGGTAGCTTTCAATATCTTGTGATATATTTTTTCCATCACTGTCAAAGTAACCGTTATTACTCTGCATATTTCCAGAATAACTCACAGTCTCACCATTGGCATTAACACCTTGGGAACCTACAAAGTTACCATCTTTATCGTAAACAGCATTAAAGCTAGTAGCGCCAGTGCCAAGAACACCTGTAGCACCACCTATACCAGTGCCAAACAAACCAGAACCACCGCTTTGACTTAAAACTTGATTAATCGCTGCTTGTTTTCTGGATTCTGGAGTCCCAAATAAAAATGAGCCAGGAAGTAAACTTGCAAGACTAAACTTGCCCTTATTCGCCTCAATGTCTTTTTGATTCTGAATACCAGCTTCCGCAACTCTCATAGCTTCTGCTTGTTGACGATAATTTTTTGCACCTTGTGATGGATCGTAATTTGAAGGTAAACCAATATTAGATGGAGAAGAACTTAAAGAAGCCTCTAAAGTGCCAAAATCTGTCTCTGGAGTGTTCATATCACCAAACGCAGCTTCTCTTCTGTCCATAGCAGGATCACCAATTGGAGCGCCCATTGTTGCTTCTGCTAAAGCAGGGCCTGTCAATTCTGGAATAGACGGAGTAACAGTAGGGCCTTGTGGATTTAAATTATCTGCAAATTGTGCCGCAGAAAACGATGTATCAAGTCCAGTGTTAGGTAAACCATACACATCAGCAGCTTGTATGTTTGCTATCTCATTTACATTAGGAGCCTCAGTTACAGCATTTTGCATCGCTTGAGAAATTTGAGGTATATTAGATGCCCCTGATGGATCTTGAATCCCAGTTGGCATTTGAGCATCAAGTCCTGTAAATGCACTTGCGCCAGGGAAAGGATCACTTTCCATATCAATGTTATAACCAAAAGTAGGATCTTCAGCACCAACGCCAACACCGCCTAGATTATCTGTACCCATATCAATATTTAAATTACCGTAATCAGGAGACATAGGCGCACCTAAATTTGGATCTATGCGACCCATATTCATTGACATAGAAGGCGCATTAGAAGTTAAACTCTCAAAGGTTGGATCTTCAGGCGTAGGCTGATAACCAGGAGGCATCATATCTGGCCTCACAACGCCGCCAAGTAATGAAGAAACGTCAGGCATACTAACGTTTGTGCCAGGAATGTTTACTGAAAGATTCGGATCGTTGTATTGATTTAAAAAAGCCTCATCTAAAGTATTAACACCAACATCTTCTGTCGCAATAGGCGACGACTCAAGCGTCGAAGCTGTATTAAAATCAACAACATCTTTATAAGGATCAAACGCTTCTGTCGCTAATGCAACAGCATTTTGAGCATCAACATTGGAAACAGGCGCATTCGGGCCAATAATGTCGGGTACCTGCGAACTTATAGATTCAAAAGCAACTTGATCCGCTAGTTTATCTGGATCTGTCTCAAAAGCATCAAAATAACTATTGTCTACAGATGCTTCAGCTAGCGCATCAATAAAGCCAGGATCTATTTCACCAGGACCTACACCGCCTATATCGCCTAAACCATAACCAACACCACCACTAGGAGCCTCGCCAGGTGAACCAAAACCACCAAATCCATAACCACCGCCACGGAAAGCAGGAACACCCATAGGTCCAGGTTCGCCAGTGCCGCCAGATGCACGAAGCATCATCTCTTCACCAGGATTAATATACGCTAACCTATGCGGCTCTCTGCCAATCATCGTTTGACGCGGAACAGCGCCCCCGCCCATCATCGCTAAAGGCGGCATCGAAGGCGCACCACCGCCAATACCACCAGACATAGGAGGCGGGGCAGTAGGTGTCGGTGGAAAAGATGTGTTCATAGATTGTAAATACTGACTGAAAGTCTTGCGACCACCAGCATCACCGCCAAAAGATTGACCTCCATTTTGAGATGGATTGATTGTCGGAGGTGCCATCGGCGCCGCCATTGGAGGTGTCGGAGGAGGTGGGGGAGGCATTCCCATACCCATCGGAGGCATAGGCGAGGGACCCATGTTTGGTTGAGGGCCGCCAAGTGTTGGGGAAGGAGGACTCATCGGTCCCATTGGGGGTAATGCCATGCAAAATCTCCGTTATGTAAAATATTTAAAACATTCTTAACAAAATATTAAAATTTAATCAACACATTCTAATAAACCATTCTTCATCATGCTATTCGCATACGTCTTTCTTGTGCAATAATAATAATTCTTGCCGTTCCACTCGCACATCTCCATCGCAGATCTACGCATAAAAGAACGCTCATCGTCCATGCCAGCTATCTTATGACGCGACTGCATCACAGGAACAACCTCCTCTGGACCTTGAGCCTCAAACTCAAAAGAGGTTCCATAATTTACACGGTATCTAGGCAACTTTAGTCTCTACACCTGAAATTAAATCTTCAGCATATTCATAAGGAGATTTAAAATCACTAATACTTCTAAACATAGCATTGTCACGAAATTTTAAATTCCATAAGTTTGATACAACAGAGTGATAATCAGTTTCCGCTCTTGCAAGCAAAGACTTTTGGTAATTTTTAAAAAAACTTTCAGTTAAAGGAAGTCCCGCAGCATCATAAGCCGCAACAAACGCAGAAAAAAGATCCTTCATATTAACCCACTCTTTTTCAGCTAAATGACTAAACCAATCATCTTCAGTTAACCTGTCAAAGCTAATGAAATAATGATCCTCAAGATCTAAATGCTTAGTAACGTTATCAATTTCCCACTTCATAGCGCTCTCCTTTTTACTTTGTTCAGTACCGTATGGACTTATATGGGATAGGTCAATGTATTTTTTTTAAAAAATTTTTTTGTGGTGTCAAGGTACTTGCTGCTAACTCTGCATTTTTTTGTGGTAATTGTTGGTGTGAAACAGAGTGTAAGGGCGATCCGGGTGGGTTCCGAAAAAAAGGGGTATACCCGAACAAATCCGTCCCGATCCGATTGATTGGATTAAAAGCCTAGGGTACCTTACCAGAACAATTGTACTGGTTACTGAGTGGGATAACGTGGGATTAATGACACTACATACCTAAAAAAAAAGCCCGCCGTTAAGCGAGCTTTTCTGGTGTATGTTCGGCTTTCCAAATTATGATCTGGAAAGCTCTGTTATTCTGTTTTGCCACCATTCAAAAAGATCGTCTGGCAAGCAAGCCCAAACACTTTCTAAACCAATTCGATTGTCTGGCATCAAGCGCGCGCCAGTGGATTGTGTTTGATACTCGCTCAGTATTTCGTAGCGCGCCAAGTCCTGTCCATCACCGTATGAATTGCCATTCGCTTGCATGGTGTGAGTGACTACCGCGTCGTCAGATAGTCGCGCCCTTATCTCTGATATTCTGGCACGAATATTGATTGCGCTTGTTCCCGTCGCGTTCATTAAATCGGTTACATTCGCGCCACCATTTGAACGACACATTGAGTAAATCAAACCAATTCTTGATCCAGATCTGAACACTTGTTCTGGTGTTGAAATTGCTTCAGAACTTGAACCATTTTCAATTCGGTTTTCAACGGTGTGATGCACAAGGTTAATTAGGAACAAAACCCAATTGATAATTTTGTCAGCTTCAATT
>CAACVF010000077.1_pt1 | contig 19757 bp, 34 predicted proteins | sample 2381781 | NCBI WGS metagenome assembly CAACVF01 (sample SAMEA5211967, study PRJEB30684) | marine metagenome | biome: Marine; feature: Epipelagic; material: Water | collected 2015-10-15 | depth 60 m | reverse complement strand
GCGTGCAAAAATAGAGAACTTATGATACACTTTGAATTTGCTTTAATAAAAGGCTTTTGCGTAGGCTTTACAATAGACGAAATTGATGAGGTTTTAGAGATGCGCTTTTTTTTAGGGCTTTTGTATATCGGAATAATATTTGAAAATGAGTAAAGGCAGACCACCCAAACCAACCGCATTAAAAAGGATGGCAGGAACAGACCAACCTTGTAGAGTTAACCCCAATGAAATGGAGGTGAGTTTACTAGCTAACATACCAAACGCACCTATGCCTTTAAGTGAATATGGGCAGCGTGAATATGAAATAGTTTGCACAGAGCTACATAGCAAAAGAATGTTGCACCTAGTAGACTTATCTTTGGTTACAGCTTACGCTAATGAGATGGGCTTGTATGTAGAGATGGAACAGAAACTAAAAACACTAGGGAGAATAGATGAGTTTTTTAATGAGGATGGCGCACTAACTAAAAGACAACCAAAGCCTGAGCAAAGGATTGCAAACGATGCCCTAGCCAAAGCTTTAAAAATAGCTTGTCAGTTTGGATTAACACCAAGCGCTAGAACTAGAATAAACGCACCTGAGATAATAGATAATACTTTTAAATTATGAGTAAATACTATTTTGATGAGGAAACAGCTAACAAGGCTGTTAAGTTTATAGAAACACATCTAACACATACAAAGGGCGAGCTTGCAAAAAAACCTTTTATACTACAAGAATATCAAAAGGAACAAATTATAAAACCTTTATTCGGATGGAAAAACAAAGAGGATGACAGCCGTAAATACAGAACAGCTTTTATTTTCCTCCCTAGAAAAAACGGAAAAAGTACACTAGCAGCAGCTATAATTTTAACATTGTTGTACTTAGATAATGAGTATGGTGCAGAGTACTACAGCGCAGCAAATGACAAAGAACAAGCAAAAATTGTTTATAGTGTAGTTGCTGACATGGTCCGTAACAATCCAAAGCTTGAGCAGTATGTAGAAATATTTAAAAATAGTATTGTATATAATTCACAAGGCTCTTTCTATAAAGCTATAAGTAGAGAAACAAGTACAAAGCATGGCTTCAATACTAGCGCTTTTATATACGATGAGCTGCATGGGATGCGTGATGATGGAACAGAGAACCTTTGGCAAGTATTAGAAACAAGCACAGGGGCAAGAAAAAGCCCTTTATCTATTGCCATAACCACAGCAGGTTTTGATAGATTTAGCGCTTGTTATAGAATGTATAAATACGCCTGTGATGTTAGGGATGGTATAATAGAAGATGAGCAATTTTTACCTGTAATATTTGAGGCTGATAATGATGATGATATAAGCGACCCTAAGACTTGGGAAAAAGCAAATCCTGGCTTAGATGTTTCATTAAAGCGCTCATACATGGAAAGGGAAGTAAAGAAAGCACTAGCTCAGCCTTCATATTTGAACATCGTAAAGCGACTCCATTTGAACTTATGGACTGACTCGCAAACCGCCTGGATTAATGATTTGGATATAGTAGCTTGTGATGGTACTATAAGCGATGAGGTTTTAATAAATGCGCCTTGTTATGCTGGCTTAGATTTGGCAAGTGTTAGAGATTTAACAAGCTTTGCTTTAGCGTGGAGAATAGGAGAAAAAATAATTGTTAAGCACTGGACTTTCATACCTGAAGACAAATACGAGGGTAGAACAGGCGGCAAAGATGGTATAAATTACCAGCAATTTGCTGAATATTTAGAGATAACTCCAGGAAATGTTACAGATTATAATTTTGTAAAAGCTAAAATATTTGAGGTTTGCGAAAAGTATAATGTTCAAAGCATTGCTTTTGATAGGTGGAATAGTAGCCAACTTGTTATTGAATGTATAGAAGAGGGTTTAAAAATGAGCGCCTTTGGTATGGGTTACAAATCTCTTAGCCCTGCGGCTAAAGAATTAGAAGCAAAAGTAATGACAGGAGATTTTATATATTTTAATGACCCTGTGATAAGATGGCAGTTTGGAAATGTACAACTAGAAACAGACCCAGCAGGTAATATTAAGCCAAACAAAGCAAAAAGCGCTGATAAAATTGATACTATTATGGCTATTTGTATGGCTGTAGGTGAGGAGATGTACACAGAAGCGCCTGTTGTGAGTAAATATAAACGAGATAATAAAGGTTTTTTCACTATTTAGCCCTATTGCTTTATAGGTAAAATTATTGTAAATTGCAAAAAATATTTTTTTAATGGGATTTTTTGATTTATTCAGAGGTAACAAACCACAGCCTGAAAAGCGTAATTTTTTAGATTATGCTATCGGAGGCTTAACTGGAAAAAATGTAATTGTTAACCCACAAACTAGCTTAACATTTAGCGCAGTTTATGCGGCTGTTAGAGTAATAAGCGAAACGATAAGCCAATTACCTTTTAACTATTATATAAAAACAGATAGAGGGCGTGAGCAATACACAGAAAACCCTTTATATTTGTTAGTAGGTAGCGAGCCAAACCCTATACAAACTAAATATATATTCTTTGAAACCCTTATAAATACCCTTTTATTGTATGGTAATGCGTTTGCACATATACGCAGAAACCAAAGAGGGCTGCCAATAGGATTATATTTAATACATCCTGACGAGGTTAAGGTTCATTTAAAAGATGGGAATTTAATATATGAAGTTAAGGAGCAGGGTAATTACGATGCTTCTGATATTATTCACATTCCAGATATGGCTTTAGATGGCATTTTAGGGCAAAGTCGAATAAGTGCGGCAAAAGATAATATTGCTTTAGGTATAGCTGCACAAACTTACGGAAAAGAATTTTTTGAGTCAGGCGCTAAAGTAGGAGGGGTTTTAACTCATCCAGGACAGCTAGGCGCTGAAGCAATGCAAAGCCTTAGCCAACAATGGCACAAAACATACCACAGCGGCTACGGAGGTTCGTTTAAAACAGCAGTTTTAGAGGAGGGCATGAGTTATAAGCCAATCCAATTAAGACCTGATGAGGCGCAATTTTTAGCAACTAGGCAGTTTAGTATATTAGAGGTGGCTCGTATTATGAGAGTGCCACCGCACATGTTAGCAGATTTAAGTAGAGCCACATTTTCAAATATAGAACATCAATCTATTGAGTTTGTTACTCACACAATCAATCCTTTAATGAAAAAGATAGAGCAGGAGTTTAATAAAAAGTTAATCTTTGAAAATGATAAAGGAGATACATATTTTGAATTTAACACAACTGCATTGTTACGAGGAGATAGTAAAGCTAGGGCTGAATATTACGCTAAATTGTTTAGCGTAGGTGCTATAAGTCCTAATGAGATACGCAGAAAGGAAAACATGAACGACAGCGAAGAGGGTAATAAATACTATGTACCTATGAATATGATAGCAACAAACGAAAAGCAAGGCGATGAGTAAAGATTTAGAAATAAGACAATTTGAATGCTCAGAGTTAAGAACTGAGAGAACAGAAGCAGGAGATACTATTGTAAGAGGTTACGCAGCAGTTTTTGACCAACTAAGCGAGGACTTAGGAGGGTTTAAAGAAAAGATAAACAATAGAGCCTTTGATAAGGTTTTAGATAACGATGTTGTAGCTTTATTAAACCACGATAATAATATAGTATTCGGAAGAACTAGCTCAGGAACATTAAAGCTTTCAGTAGATGAGAGAGGGCTTGTTTCTGAAATAACTATGCCAAACACGCAAGCAGCAAAAGACACAATCGAACTCATGGAAAGAGGAGATATTTCTAAAATGAGCTTTGGGTTTTATGTTGATAAAGATAAATGGGAAGAAGATAGTACAGGTTTTGTGCGAGAAGTTAAGGAGGTTAAAAGACTTATAGACGTGAGTTTAGTAACCCGACCTGCATATCCACAAACGAGTGCAGCAGTCCGCTCTTTAGACCATCACAGAGAAGTAACAAAGGACAATGTAAAAACTCGCAAGAGCAAACTAACACTATTAAAATTAAAAAAGTGAACAAGACACTAAAACAATTAAGAGAAGAGCGCCAGGTTTCTTTAGACGAAATGACTGCGCTTATTAATGTAGCAGAAGCTGAAGACAGAAATTTAACAGAAGACGAGCAAAAGTCTTTTGATGCTACAGAGAAAAATGTGAACGATTTAGCTAATCGAATTGACCGCTTAGAGCGTTCTTTAGAATTGGCTAAAAATAACCCTGTTTCTTTCAATACTCAGGATGTAGCTAAGACAGATAAAGACCTAAAGCGTTTTTCATTTGGGGCAGTAGCTCAAGCGGCTTACACTGGTAAAATGGAGGGAATCGTTAAGGAGATGGACACTGAGGCTCGTATGGAGGCACCAGGTTCTATGTTTAGAGGTATTGCAGTACCTGCTTCGGTTTTACAATCTCGTACAGCATTACCTGCGGCTTCAGCAGATGCTAAAGGTGTAGAGGTAGGCTCATTTGTTGACCAATTACAAGCTAACTCTGTATTAGCAGCAGCAGGTGCTAATTTCTACACAGGTTTACAAGCTGATAGAAAATTCCCTATTGTTTCAGGAGTTACAGCAGCCTTTTTAGCTGAAGGTGGCGGCGATGGAGCTTCAGAAGCAGGTAACTTAACTAACATAACACTTTCGCCTAACAAGTGCATTTCTATGGTAGGTATGAGTGCTGAGTTATTAGCGCAAAACCCAGCAGTAGAATCAGCTTTACAGCGTAATTTAGCAGCGGCTATTATGGCACAATTTGAGCAAAACCTACTTGCTGCGGCTGACCAGTCAGCAGGTGGACCAGCTTCTATTTATGCGGATGTAACTGAGGGAACAAGTGGAACAACAGCAGTAACAATAGCTGATATTTTAGCTTGTGAGTCTTTAATACTAGAGAATAATGTAAACGCTGCAGCTGCACGTTTTGCTTATATCTTTAATGGTTCAGGTTTAGGAGCTGCAAAAGGTTTAGCAGGTGCTAACTATGTAGCTGGTTTTATGGATAATTTCCAAAAGACAATAAACAATACTCCTTACCACGTTACAAGTAACTTAGGTGCTGCGGCAGATGGTACAGCGGGTGCTGGGGATTATGTTATGTTTGGTGATTTCTCTGATATGCACTTAGGTCAGTTTGGTGGAATGAGCGTACTATTTGACCCTTACACAAATGCAGCTAAAGGCTTAGGTCGTTTAGTAGTTACTACTTTGCTAGATGGTAAAGCAGCGAGAACTACTCAAACGTTCTCAAGATTTATTGACACTAACTCATAAGAGTTGTTTATAATTAATTAAAGGGGCGGTATAAAGCCGCCCTTTTTTTAACCCTTTAAGAATGGCACAACAAGCAAAAATCGGAACATACAGCGGAACGGAGCTTATAAGTTTAGCAGATGCAAAAGCTTATTTAAGGGTAGACACATCGACAGACGATAGTTATATAACGGAGTTAATTAAAATAGCTAGGTTGCAAGTGCAAAGAGATACCAATGCAGTAGCTGTTGAATTAGATATTACAGAGTATTTTTCTAAATGGCAAGATTGCTATGATTTGCAATACTCAGGGAAAGTTACAACCCCTGTGTTAAAATATTACAATAACTCTAATGTATTAACAACACTAACTGAAAATACAGATTATAGAGTCATTAATTATATGGGAATGCCAAAGGTAGAAACAATAAATACCTTTACTTTATATGATAGGATTGACGCAATAGAGTTTAAGTACACTATAGAGCCTGATAATGCTGATTTTGTAAGAAATTTAAAGATTGCGATGTATATGCTTATACAGCACTTTTACGACAATAGAAGTCCTGTAAGTTATTTAAAAGTTGATGAGATGCCTTTAGGTTATAGAAACATAGTTAATCAATATAAAAACTATATTTGGTAATGAACCCAGGCGAATTTAGACATACCACAACTATAAACTTTATTACAGAAAGTCAACAAACAGATTTTGGAGATTTTGCAACAGCAGGGACAACATCCCTAAATAGATTTGCTAAGGTTAAATGGTTGCCAGGAAGTGAGCAAATTAATTCTGATGTAGTTGCTTTAATTAAAAACATTGAGTTTACTTATAGATATGAAAGTCTAACGGAGTTTATTGATAGGATAGATACAATCACTTACGAAAATGAAGTTTATTACGTTAAAAATGTAATATTTAAAGGCGCAGGAAATAAACAACTAGTAGTTATAAAAGGACAAACAGCAGAAAGTTGATAACAGCATCAATAACAGGAGATAAAGAGCTAGATAGAGTTTTAAAAGCACTAGGGAAAGAGGCTATTAAGGATAGCCAAATCAAGCAAGGGCTTAAAAAACTAGCTAAACCTTTTATAACTGATATTAGAAGCAATATAAACGATGTAACGAAAAACTTATCTAAGTCGATAGGCGTAATAAAAAAAGTTAGAAGTAAAAAAGGGAAACCTTTTATTTTAGTAGGACCTAGATACTATGGAAATTTTAAAGGTTACCATGCTCACTTAGTAGAAGCTGGGAAAACTTTTTACGATGTTGAATTTGATGACCAGCGAAATATAGAAAGGGCTTATAATAAAAATAAAACTAAAGCACTAGCTGACTTAAATAAAGAAATTGTTAAGTTGTTAGATAAGAAACTAAAAAAGCTAAAAGCATGAGCGCAACAGAGGGCTTAAAAATAGGGAAAGTAATTTTTAATTTACTTAGCAACGACTCTAATTTATTAGCTGTTTCAGGAATGACCGCAGCAAAAATACAGCCCGCACCAATGAAAAACCCAAGTGCGCCTGAGATTGCAGTTATATATGAATTTGATGCAGTTAATGCTGTTAATCAAAAGCGACTAATAAGAGCAGAAACAGCGCCTTTATATATAGTAGATTTTACTTGTGAGTGCATAGCCCTAGATTATGGCACAAGCATAACCTTAGCTGATGCTGTAGGGAAAGCTTTACAAGAGGCTGCAAGCGGTACATATAACAGCATTAAAGTAGATGGAATAAATTTAACAAACGCTAGAGAAGACTATAACAAACAAAGACGATACTACAGCAAAAGCCTAAGCTTTCAAGCTAGAGTATTGATTTAAAGATAATTATTTACTAAATTGCAATTAAAATAAAAACAAAATGGCAACAGGATTATTAAACGGAACTGACTTACTTTTAAAAGTAGGGACAACAGATAGCAACGAGGTTATTGTGGCTTACTCAACGAGCTGCTCACTTGAGATGTCTATGGATGAGATAGACCAAACAAACAAAGACAGCGGAGGTTGGAAGTCTATAATAGGCGGCTTACGTTCATGGAGTGTATCTTGCGAGGCTTTATATCAAAATGAAGCTGTAAGTAGTAAAAAAGCTTTTCACGATTTTTGGGAACATATCGGAAACGTAACACTAGGAAGAACACCAGTAACTATTGAGCTGACAATTACAGGAGCAACAAATGCTGATGCAAACTATTTTTATTCAGGTTCAGCTTATGTAACAAGCTTGAGTGTAAATGGTGGAACAGAAGACCAGTCTACTTATAGCATTTCCTTAACTGGAACAGGAGCGCTAGCAGAAACACCAGTTCCAGCATAATATGAAAGCAAAACCCGTAATTATAGCAGGGCAAGATTACCCTGTGAAATATGGATTCGCAGCTCTTAGGGCTTTTAGTGATGCTACTGGCACAACTTTAGGCGATTTAGGTAGCTTAGGCGAAAGCATGACCATTACACAAGCAATCGCTCTAGTATGGGCAGGGCTTAAAGATGGCGCTAGAGTTACTAAAACAGATTTTCATTTAACGCTTGATGATGTTGCTGATTTGCTAGATGAGGACAGCGCAGCTATGGAGAAAGTTTTAGAAGTATTTGCTAATTCTCTAGCTAATGCGGGTAATAAAAAAAAAGCAAGCAAGATAAAAAGATAGGACACCCAAGAGCTGACTCTTCTACTTTTGACGATTTAGAAGCCACAGCTTACGGGTGGCTCAATCTAACACCTGAGCAACTTGATGATTTAACCCCTAGAGAGTTAGAGAATAAACTAACAGGCTTTGAGCGACTAGAGGAAAAAAGAGAACAAGCGCAATGGGAACAATTTAGGCTTTTAGCTAGTACATTACTCACACCGCACACTAAAAAAGGCAAAGGAATAAAACCAAAAAAACTTTGGGTTTTCCCATGGGATAAAAAAGAAAACCAGCCAAGTGAAAAAATGAGTAAAGAGCGGCTTGAATACATTACAAATAGGAGTAAGCTTTTAAAAGATGGGTAAAAATGTAAATATAAAGCTAGGCGCAAACATTACTGATTTTCAGAGTAAGATGCGCAAAGCACAAAAGAGCTTTAAGCGTACTGCTGGGAACTTAAAAAAGATAGGTAAGAGTATGAGCATGAGCTTAACTTTACCTTTGACAGCATTTGCAGCCGCATCAGTTAAAGCTTTTGACACCCAAGCCAAAGCAGAGGCTAAACTTTCAACAGCCCTAAAAGGCAATAAAACAGCATTTAAGGAATTAACAGCGCAAGCAAGAGAATTGCAAAAGGTTACCATCTTTGGAGATGAGGAAACCATCGCAGCTCAATCAATGCTTGCATCTATGGGATTAGAGGAAGAGGCTATAAAACGCTTAACTCCTTTAATACAAGACATGGCTACCGCTAAAGGTATGAACCTAAGCGCTGCCGCTGATTTAGTTGCCAAGTCGGTAGGAAGTAGCACAAATGCTCTTAGTAGATACGGAATACAAATAGAGGGCGAGGTAGGTAGTACAGAGCGTTTAAATAGTGCTGCTGAGGCTTTAAGTGAACAATTTGAAGGACAAGCTAAAGCAGCAGCTAAAGCAGGTGCAGGTGGCTTAAAACAGCTACAAAATAGATTTGGTGATTTAATGGAGCAGGTCGGGGCAATGCTTTTACCCGTTTTAAACTCATTAATTGACTGGGTAGACAAAGCAATAACAGGATGGAATAATTTAGATGGCGGCTTAAAAGTTGCTATTGTTACTTTTGCAGGTATTTTAGCTGCACTCGGTCCGATAGTTACTTTGTTTGGAACACTAGCCTCAGTTATTGGATTTATAGTTAGTCCTATTGGTTTAGTTATAGCAGGTTTAGCTGCTCTTGCTGCTGCGGTTATATATGCCTACGATAATTTTGAGGCTTTAAAAGAGGTAGGCTCTTTAGTTTTTGCAACAATACAAAATGCAGTTATTTCTTTTATCCAGTTTTTAGTTGAAAACAACCCTTTTAGCTTACTTATAGATGGTTATAATGCGGTAGCCACTGCATTTGGTAAAGATAAAATTAAAAACCCTTTTACAGATATAAGCGATACTTTAGAGGGTTTAAAAATGGATATTCCAGAAGTTACAACTGAGTTTGGTAGCTTTGGCGATGCTGTAAGTAATGCAGCTAATAAAGCTAAGGAAGCTCTAACTGGTATGGGTAGCGCTTTAGGTGTAGATAGCGAGGTTGAAGGCTCTGTTGTAATTGCAGGTGTTTCTTTAATAGAAATTGACACCGAAGAAATGGAAGAAGAGGCTGAAGATATTGATACCACCTATGGAGATAGTATTGTTGCTTTAAGGGAGAAAATGACAGCCCTAAAAGATGCTACAACACAATTTGGCTTAGCAATGGTAAAAGACTTTGCAGGTAGTTTATCTCAAGCTGTAGTAAGTGGGGAAAATTTCTTTAAGGCTATGGGAAGAATATTTGTAGATATAGCTAAACAAATAGCAGCGATGATTATACAAGCGGCTATATTAGCAGCAATCTTTGCAATGATACCTGGAATGGCAGCAGCACAAACTGCGGCAGGTGGAGCAACTAGCTTTAGCGGGTTACTTACAGGAAGCTTAACAGGTAGAGCAAGTGGAGGTAGTGTAATAGGAGGACAGCCTTACATGGTAGGGGAAGGTGGTCCTGAGTTATTTATGCCAGGTCAATCGGGTACAATTATACCAAATAACAATGTAGGCGGTGGCATGAGTGGAGAATTTACTTTAAAAGGTAGTGATATGATTTTAGCTATTGAAAACCAACTAGCTGTTGATACTGATGGTATGTCGCACTCTTTAGCAACTACCACAACAACCTTGCATATCTAAATTTATAAAAATAAATGAGCGCAACTTATTTCAAATCGACTTTCTACTCTAATTTAGGTACACAATGGCAAATTAACATTAAAGCCAAAACCCTTACAGCTGGAAACGATACAGAATTTAAGCTAACTAAAAAAGGCTTTAGTTTAAAATATGATAAGGGCGCAGATATAAAGCTTGCTGAGGTTAAAGCTGGCTCGCTTTCTTTTGGTTTTATTGTAGAGAATGAAACAGACAAAAACGAATTAAACACAATACTAGAAACCGCAGAGGGTGAGTTTTATATTGAGGTTAAAAAAGCTTCAGCTGTTTGGTGGTGCGGATGGGTAAAACCTGCATACAATAATTTTAACGATGGCGCATTCCCTTATATAGCAAATGTAAAAGCAACCGATAGCTTAGGGCGTTTGTTAAATAAATATAACAACGCAATAAGCACAAGTGGTGCAGATGATTTTAAAGATTTGTACAACCCTTTAAAAGTATTTTTCGATACTTTTGATATTACAAGTTTACCGATTGATACAGCTCAAGTTGTAGCTCTTTTTAAATACTGGGCAGCTAACTTACCTTATAGCACATCAACAAACGCATTAAGAAAAATATTTTACAATAGAAATACTTTTGTTGAAGACGCTGTAAACTATAACGGAGTTATAAATAATTATTTAGAAGAGCTAAAAGGAGTTTTGAAAAGCTTTAGTTTAAAACTAATGTTTTCAAATAATAGATATTATTTAATTCAAGACACTGGATACGATGTTGACGCTCCTTATGTTTGGTGGAGTACTAGCCCAAACCCATCAGCAACAGAATTTAGGACTAACACGATAACGGAGGTACACCCTTTAACTATTGATAACACTTTAGCGTTAAGTGGTACTAATGGTATTATGAAAGGTGGCGCACAATTTAGCTTTGAACCTGAGCTAAACAGCGTTAGGGGTCGATATAAGAAAGGAAATACTTTTGCAACTTTTGACACATCTAACACTTATAGCTCACTTAGTACAATAGGCTTTGTATCTCAAGGTTTAACAATGATTAACCTTAATTTGAATGTTCAAATACAGGAAAAATGGGCAGCTGCAGCAGTTACGCCACACGTAAATCAAGGCTCGTATATAACTGCTTTACTTACTTGTAAAATGAAAGTAGGAAATAAATATCTTTCTAGTAATGGCATTTATAACTCATCCTCTACAATAGGCTGGGAATGGAATACAGATAGTGGCAGTACCTTTAGCTTTGCTGTAGGTTTGGGAAGTACAGCAAACGCAGCAGTTGAAAACTGGACTATTGACAATTTAGGTTTTGTTACATCCTACCAAGAGGACACACCAACTGGCTTTGATACAGCGACAGCTAATTTAATAGTAGCAAATTTAGCTTTGCCTGAGTTAGATGTTTACGGAGAACTGCAATTTTCTATGAGTGGCGGATTGATTTACTGGCAGTTGCCAAGTGCGTCTGTTGTTTATTCTCCTGATGATTATTTAATCAATATACTATCTGATTTAGCTACAAACCAAATGCCAGCAAGTACGGGGTTAAATCAATCAAACACGCCAGCCAGTAGCACAATAGAGCTTTTATCATCTCCTTTAGTGCCTAATATAGAAGAGGGGCAAATTAACGACCCTGAAAACAATAACGGAACCTATTATTTTTCAAGTGTTAACCCTACAACGCCTAATATAGATAAAAATTTAGGCGATTTTTCTTTGGGTAACAATGCAGCAGCTGATAGTACAGAAACAACTATAAGGTTGTACGACACTACAAATAGCATATATATTACGCCTGGCGGTTTTGATATTGATACTGGTACAGATTATAAAGATTTAACGCAGCTTATTTTAAACGAGTATATGGCGGTAAGTAATAAACCGACCACAAAAATACAAGGGGCTTTAATTCACACAAATTATTCACCAACTCGCCCTATTAAATATAAAGATAAAATAGGCGGTAGTTTTGAGCGCTTTATTTTTATAGAGGGTACTTTTACAGCTGCTAAGGATGAGTGGAAAGGTACATGGTACAAACAAGATAAAAGTACAGACACCTTTACTGAGGATGAAGACCCAACAATCCCAGGCTCTGAGCCAAACGATGACAACCCAAGCAATGAAATTGTTGCGCCTTATAATAGCAATGGTTTAGCTCAACAAAATATTAATGCAGCAAACAATATAGCAACTTTAACAACAGCTATAGCAGCAGATACAGCAATAACTAGTTTAGCGGTTAGCTCTTTAAAGTGTAGCCTAAAAGATGGGCAAGATATATTTATAATGGATGTAGGAAGCCAAAACGGCATGAGAATAACTACAACCAATAAAGCAACTAAGGGCGCTAGTACAATAGACACATCTTTCACATCCGTTGTGGGTTATGCAATAGGAAGTAAAATAATGATAGCACCTTATGATATACCGAATCATTATAACCCTAACTTAGTACCTGGCGTAACAGAAACAGAAATATATTTAAGCCCTGATAATTTTATTACACCTAGTACAGCTAATTTTACAATGTATTCAAGAGATAATTTAGGCTCGATACAACAAAGCTCTTATGCTAGGGGAAATAAAGCCTTTGCATCTACTTTTATTCCTAAAGGATATAAGATAACTCATGTGCTAGTTAGTTGCAATCAAAATAGAGTTGTCGAGGTTTTAAGATGTACTACTTTAAACGATACAACAACAACAATATACAGCGGTACAGCAAATACACCTATACCATTTGGAACGCCTTACGTGAGTGTGTTAGGAGAGTATATCATATTAGAGTTAAATTTTGGTGCAAGTACTGACGAGATATACGGGGCAAAAATAACAATAGCAGCAGTATAATGGATAAAGACACAATCGAAAATATAGTAGTAAACGGCGCAGCAATTAGTGTAAGCCTTACAGACGTTGAAACATGGTTAAGAATAACCGCCTTAATTTTAGGTATAGCTTTCACAATATATAAATTTATCAAGCTAAAAAATGAGAGCCGTTTTAATTAGATTAAACGAAAATAGAAAGCAAACGCTAGGGCGCTTTTTTTTATTCGATGGCTTAGACATAGCTTTTGAATGTTGCACCCTAGAGCTACCTTTTATAACTAATGCTAAAAATATTAGTTGCATACCAACAGGAGAATATAAAGTAAGCACAAGAAATAGCGAGAAATATGGGGACCATTACCAAGTAGAAAATGTAATGATGAGAGATTATATCTTAATACACCCTGCAAACTATTATACGCAGCTCAGAGGGTGTATTGCAGTAGGTTATAATTTTTACGATATTAATAATGATGGCGAGCATGATTTAACACATAGCCGCAGAACTATGAAACACTTACTATCTATTGCACCTAATGGTTTTAAATTAATTATTATCAATATTGACGACTAGCACTTTAATAATAGGAGATATACACGAGCCTTTTTGCTTAGATGGATATAAAGAGTTTTGTTATAAGCAATATAAAGCTTTCAAATGTAAGGAGGTTGTATTTATAGGCGATGTAATTGACTCACATTATAGCTCTTTCCATACAGCTGACCCTGACGGATTTGGCGCAGGTGAGGAATTAGATAGGGCTATTAATAAGCTGAAAAAATGGGCTACCTTATTCCCAATAGCTAAAGTTTGCATAGGTAATCACGATGCAATAGTAAGGCGCAAAGCTTTCGATAGTGGACTTTCTAAACGATGGATAAGGGATTATAACGAGGTTTTAAATGTGCCAGGATGGGATTTTAAAGAAAGCCATAGAATAGGAAATGTTTTATATGTACATGGTACAGGAACAAGCGGCAGGAACGCAGCAGCTAATAAAGCCCTACAATTTGGTTGTAATATAGTACAAGGGCATATTCACACAGAAGCTTCAGTTATATACAATGGTACTTTTTGGGGTATGCAAACAGGATGCGGAGTGGACCGCAAGAGCTATGCAATGGCTTACAGCAAACACTTTGCAAAAACCTATAAAATAAGCTGCGGTATAGTTACAAAAGAGGGAACACCAATAGTTTTACCCTTTCCCCAACCCTTATAAACCCTAGAAACTTTAAAAAACTTTAAAGAAATTTTAAAATAAATTTGCTATTAAATGTTATATGTTTAACTTTGAACTATCAAACAAACAAAACAACTAGAAACTATGACAAATTTAAACACAAACGAGCAGGTAGTATTAAAAGCAGTAATTAAAACTGCTGATAACAATGGAGGTGATTTTACATACATTGATGATTTAATGCACGAGATGGTTGAAGAAGAAAAATTTTTATCTATTAATCAAGTAAAAGGCTATATGTCAATATTGCAAACTAAAGGCTTTATTTTATGTTGCGAGGGTGGTCAAATTTGTGCAGGAGATAAATTTGAATATTGCAACTTTAATGAACCAAACTACATAGGGGCTTAATGCCCCTTTAACTAAACAACTAGAAATTATGAAAGTAGAATTATCAAACGACGAAATTAGAGGTATTTTATATGCTATTGAGCAATCAGAAGCTAAAGAAATAATTAGCAGACTAAACCTTAATAGCCACGATGTAGTAAAAGGTTTGCGTAGTGCTGAATATAAATTAAATAAAATAAGAACTAAATTAAATAAACAAGGGGCTTAATGCCCCTTTAACCTAAACAACTAGAAATTATGACACAAAAATTTACAACCGCAGACGTAGAGTTTTTATTAGAAACAATTAAGGAACAAAAAAACGAAATTAAGCTCTTAAAAGAGCGGATAGACGAAATAATAGACACAGCAATTCACTACTCTAAAAACAACATTAAACTACACTAAAAAACAGGGGCTTAATGCCCCTTAAACTAAACAATTAGAAATTATGAAAAAAAGTACAGAGAAAACAACACTACTAAACAAGCTAAAGAGCCAGCAGCTAGAGATTATCCATTTAATAAGCATTAACTTGATTAACTCAATAGGAAAAGCTGACAAAGGCGAGCTAAACAATCTACAAAAGTGTTTATTGTTAAATGAGGAAATAACTAAACAGATACAGCAATGGGAAAGCTAAAACAATTTTTTCTAGGAGAGCGCTTGCAGCAGATTGATAGAGAGATAATGATTGAGCAGCAAATCAATGAGCAATATGATAACTATTGCAAAGAGCGTGAAAAGTGGACACAGGGCGAGAAAAACGCAGAAAACGCCAGTATAAAAGAATGGGAATACTTAAACAAACCAAGATATGAGAGAAACACACAGAACTAGGCTCTTAGCTTATTTAAAGCGCTATAAGAGTATAACAAGCCTGGAGGCTATTAGAGATTTAGGTAATACTAGATTAAGCGCAACAATACACACACTAAGAAACGAAAATTATAACATCCTTTCAAGTGATATAAAAGTCCCAACAAGATGGGGAACAACAACAACAATAACTAAATACATATACAATGAAAACAAGTAAAGTAAAAGCTGTGCAAGGGAATGGCACATTTGAATTTAACGGAAAAACCTTTTATAAATTTGAGGTTGAAATGGAAAGCGGCGATGTAGGAACTTACAACTCTATAAAAGCAGAGCAAAGTAAATTTGTAGTAGGCGAGGAAGTAGAATATACTTTTACAGGTGGTCAATACCCAAAGATAAAGCCAGTATATGCTCAAACAAACAGCTCAGGAGGTTTTAAGCCTAACCCTGAAAGAGATTTAAAGATAGTAAAACAAAGCTGTTTAAAAGCATCTGTGGAGTTATGTACAGCAGGAGAGATAAAGCTAAAGGATATTATAAAAACAGCTGAGAAATTTGTAAGCTGGGTTAATGGTAGCGATGAGGGTTTTACGTCAGTACCTAAAAAAGAAACTACTAACTTACCCTTTTAATATGGCTCAGGAATATATAAGATATACTTTAAATAAGTCGAACAGGTGCGAGCAAGTTGAAAGCTCTAAAGCATACGCTTTAAGATGGAGAAAGGAAATACATTTTTTACCTAAATCAAGTTGCAAAATGTATGATATAAATTTAGACAACACTAAAAAATGGATTGTTGAAATACCTGCTTGGCTTATTGAAAAGAATCAAGAGCTTAGTGAGGTTTTAAAACTAATACAGCAAGAAAATGAAAGTTAATATAAAAGATTTACAAACAGCACGAAACTTTGCAGAAAGCAAAGGGGTTACTACCATGACAATATACCGATGGTTAAAGATGGGCGTTATAAAAGGTATTAATGTAGATGGAATTAAATTTGTAGTAAAAGAAAACCCTGCTAAAGAGCAGGGCTAACCAAACAACCAGTATGAAAAAAAAATTACACGCAAAGATATGAATTTAGATAGAGAAGAACAAATAAGTTTATTAATTCTTATTGCAACCTTTAAAAGCCTTAACGAGCAGCTATATAATTTGAAAGGAGCGCATAGCGGTATAGTTAAGAGAAAATTTAATATGCTTCAAAACGCATTTATAAGCTATGAAAGAGTTTTAAATAATACTTGGCTCAAAGACAATAAAGAAGTAATTGAGCAGCTACATGATGCTTTAACAGATTTAATTTATATGCTTAGGGATGGTATAGAAAAAAAGGAGGTAGAAAATGAAAAGAGATAGCTTTGTTTTTTATAGGAGCTTTTTTGAAGCTACTCAATACTTAAAGAGTGAAAGAAAAGCAGCTCTATTTGATGCCATTTGCGCTTATGCTTTAGATGGAGAAAGTAGAGATTTAGATAATATTTGCACTGGGATGTTTAGCTTAATTAAACCACAGCTAGAAGCAAATTATAAGAAGTGGGAAAATGGCAAAAAAGGTGCTGAATTTGGTAAGCTAGGAGGTAGACCAAAAACCCCAAAGAAACCCCTAACAAACCCCAAGCAAACCCCTAATGTAAATGTTAATGTAAATACACATACTACTTTTAATCATTTAAGTATAACAAAAGATAACTATACTAAGTTAGTTAATATATATAGTAAGGATAAAGTAGATAGTATTTTGGAACAAATAGAAAACTATGCAGGGAACAAAAAGTACAAAAATTTATACCTAACAGCTAAAGCATGGCTAAAACGAGATAAAGATGGAAAACAAGAAAAAAAACGAGCTAGCGACTTCAATACAAAAAGAACCTTTGGAGTTAGCTTATAGCAAAGAAGTTAAAATACGAAACTTAGAGAGTCCTGAGAGCATAATTGAAATGCTAAATTATTTATATGTACTTTTGAACGTAAAGAAAGAGAACCAACTTAACGAAATTGAGGAAAGCGTCCTAAACGGAGTTATCTTAAATAATTTTTGGAACTTTACAATAAGCGAAATTAAGCACGCTTTCAGGCTTGCAGTTTCAGGAAAGTTAAATATTGAATTATACCAAAAATTAGACTCAATTACATTTGGAAAAGTATTAGTAGGTTATAACGCATATAAACAGCAAAAAATAAGAAACTTTAAAAGTAAAACTATGAGTGAAGAAACAAATAAGCTAACAGAGGGCGAAATTAAAGCCATACAAAGCGAATTTATGACTAAGTGTATATTACCATACATGGAGGAAAGAAAGAGCCTTACAAAGCCTAAAATAGATTGGGCAACTTATGCTATTTTCAAGCACTTTTGGAAATCAAAAGAATTGACAATGACTAAAAAGGAAATAGAGCAATACAAAAAAGAGGCTCTAAAATACTGGAAAGAGGGATTGACAGCTCGGAGAAACAAAGGCGAAAGAGTGAGTTTAGATGAGGTTATGAGCAATAAAACGCAGAAAATGTATGCTTCATGTGTAGCTTTACACCACAAAGCGCCTGAATTAGAAAAAAATAAGGAAATAGAGGAAAAGGGAATAAATGATAAACTTTGAAAACGAAGCACAGCTTCAGACAGCAGTAATTAACTATATTAAAGCCTTACCCCTTAAAATTAGATACTGCGCTAGTTTAGGAGGACAATACCAAAAGCATATAAGCCAAAGAAAAAAAGCAAAAGCAACAGGATATGTAGCAGGCTTTCCTGATTTACAAATATGTGAAGCTAGAGGCGGTTATTTCGGTTTATTTATTGAAATTAAGCTAGATAAACAATGTTATGCTAGTGGCTATCAGAAAGACTGGATAAAAGACTTAAACGACAGAGGATATAAGGCAAAAGTTTGTAAAGGCTTTGATGAGTGCAGAACAGAAATAGACAATTATTTTAACCTAAGTAAAACACTAAAACAAGAATAAAATGAAACTAAAAGCAATACTTAAAGAAATTTTAAAAGGTATTATACCAGCTTTACCATTTGGCAATGTAGTACAAACTATAAGCGATAATATTAAAGAGGATGGATATACACCAACAGGGGCTATCAACTACCCTAAGCTAATAATGTATATAATTACAGGACTTATCGTATTAGGTCGACTGCTAGGCGTAATATCTAACGAGGATGTACTAACCTTAGTTGAAACATTACAAGGCGTTCAATGAATATAGTACTACCTGCGGGATTAGAGGCAATAGCTACTAGAGCTGACGGAAGTTTAAAGCTAACCTTTGGCACTCCTGAAATGGATGCTAATAAGTGCGCTGAAATATTTGGATATAGACGCAAAGAGGTTCTTTTATTACTATCTACAGGAGATATAAGCAACGAGCAAAAAACATCTATAGAACAGGCTACAAAAGACCTTAAAAACATAAAAGGTAAGAGCCACAGCCAAAGGCTTAGAGAGGTTTTATATTTACTACATGAACAAGAAGAAACAATGTTAAGCTTTCAAGAGTATTATACTAATAAGATGGAGAGCTTAATAAGTATGGTATTAGATAAGTTACAAGATTAAATGAAAGATAAAGAGGAAAATTATATCACTGATAAACTATTAATTAAGTTAGGCTTTAAGAGAAAAAGGTTTTATTGTAAAAACTTTGAGGCTTTTAGATTAAAGTATATTATTGAGGGTTACGATGATGATATAATATTAAAGTCATACACATCAATATCAGGATATAAAACCCCTGAGCAACAAGTAGAAGAACACTCTAGTATTGATAGTCTTATAGCTTATAGTCAGCCACCTTATCAAGTTTATTGTGGTAATGGTCATATAACTACTATAAGTAATATGCCTCAGTTAATAGAATTAATTAAGGTATTAAATCCGATTAATGACTAAGCATCTAAGAATATACTTAGAATACTTTGACTTTGATGTAAGTGATTATATACCATGCGAAGTATGTAGTAGCCCTGCTGTAGACATACACCACATAGACGCTAGAGGGATGGGCGGTAGTAAGACTGCTGATACTATTGATAACTTACAGGCAGTATGTAGAGCGTGCCACATAAGGTATGGAGATAAGAAACAATACAAGCAAATGCTAAAGGATATACACAATGCCAAACTTACCCAAAGGAAACAGGAGAACACTAAGCGTTAAAGCTCGCTGTACATTTGTAAAGGATAAACAGGAAGCCTTTAAGGGAATAGATAAGAGCAACAGCAGGATATATAAGAGCAGGCAATGGCGTAAGGTTAGAGCAATGGTACTACACAGGCAACCTATTTGTGTGATGTGTGAGCGTAAAGGAAAATATATTACAGCTAATGTAGTAGACCACATTACACCTATTAATAAAGGCGGTGCAATCTATAGCATGGATAACTTGCAAGGTTTATGTTCTTCATGTCATAATAGTAAGAGTGCTAAAGATAAGTAATAGTATATGGGTA
>CAACVF010000073.1_pt1 | contig 19835 bp, 17 predicted proteins | sample 2381781 | NCBI WGS metagenome assembly CAACVF01 (sample SAMEA5211967, study PRJEB30684) | marine metagenome | biome: Marine; feature: Epipelagic; material: Water | collected 2015-10-15 | depth 60 m | reverse complement strand
AAAAGAATCGTTCTGTAAAAAATTCCAGATGCTGTGGCGAGTGCAATCAAGAAAGTTAAAGTAACGAGGAGTAAAGATGGTGATCCTACTTTGGAAATTGAGATGCATGATAAAGTCAGTGTGCTTAGAGTGTTGGCAAAAAGCGCGGGATTGTTGGAGCCTCCTAAAGAAGAAAGCCAAGCTCCTTCAGTCGTGGGTATTACGATGCATGGACCGACAGTAGTCGATGCAAAGTATGAACCAGTAAAAAAAGATGGAACCGATTAACGTAATATCGCTGGGTGCGGGTGTGCAATCGTCTGTGATGGCGTTGATGGCGGCTCATGGAGAATTACCCCGTCCAGACTGCGCTATATTTGCGGATACCCAGTGGGAACCTCAAGGCGTGTATGACCATCTTGATTGGCTAGAGAGTGTAATTAGCAATCCTCTATTAGTCGAAAATACGTTTCCAATTTACAGAGTTACCGCTGGGAATATATACGAAGATGCAATTGCTGGAGTGAATAGTACGGGCACTGCTTTTGCAACATTGCCTTTTTTTTCCACTGGAAACGTAATGGCAAGAAGACAATGCACTAACGAATATAAAATTAAACCAATCAGGCAAAAGATAAGAAGTTTGTTAGGGTTAAAAAAAGGCCAACGAGTTCCTAAAGATAAATCTGTGAAACAGTGGATTGGCATTTCTACCGATGAAGCGTCTCGAATGAAGCCATCACGCGACAAATGGTGCGAGAATACTTTTCCACTAATCGATAAACAAATGTCACGCAGAAATTGTATGACATGGTTTGAAAAGCATTATTCAGGGCGTGTCTTAGCTAAATCAGCCTGTAAAGGTTGCCCTTTTAACGATGATAAAAGATGGAGGGATATGAAACTAAATCAGCCAAATGATTTTGCAGAGGTGGTTAATTTTGATGAAAAAATTAGAAAACCTAGCAATCATTTTGATAAAGAATTTTTTATACATAGTTCACGCCAGCCATTATCCGAAGTTGATCTTAGAAATTTAGAAGACAAAGGACAGATTAATATGTTTGAGAATGAGTGCGAAGGGATGTGCGGTGTGTAATGGAACCGATTGAGTGCCCCTGGTGCGGAGGCTGGACCCGTCCATTGATGGTTCGGGCGCACTACGAATGTGGCAGATGTCATCGCCCAATTGCGGATTGTTGCGATGGTGAACAAGCAGAGGTTGAAGATGACAGAAACAGCCGCACTTAAATTAGATTTTACCACTGCGCCCACAGTCTGGAATTTTTTACAGAACGATTCTTTTGTCCGCGGCCTAATGGGTCCGGTGGGTAGTGGCAAATCCTATGCCTGTGCCGCTGAGATTATGCTGAGAGCCGTGCGGCAGAAACCATCACCACGGGACGGGATCAGATATTCACGTTTTGCAGTGGTCAGAAACTCATACCCCATGTTAAGAACTACCACCTTGAAGACATGGATGGAGATATTCCCAGAAAATATTTGGGGCCGTGCCCACTGGTCTCCGCCAATAACCCATCATATCAAACTACCCTCCAGGGGAGATGCCCACGGCATAGACTGTGAAGTAATATTCCTAGCCCTGGATCAACCCAAGGATGTGCGGAAACTGTTATCACTGGAATTGACCGGAGCCTGGATTAACGAAGCTCGGGAACTGCCCAAAGCAATTGTCGATGGATTAACGCACCGAGTAGGCCGCTACCCCTCAATGGCTGACGGCGGCACAAACTGGCGGGGTATTTGGATGGATACTAACCCGATGGATTCAGATCATTGGTACTGGAGATTAGCGGAAGGAAAAGAAGCTCCCCTTGGTAAATTTGCGTGGAAGTTTTTCCGCCAGCCATCCGGCGTGCTTGAAGTCAACGCATCAGAGTTACCCGAAAATCCAGAGTTCAATGGGTTCATACAATCAGCGGGTAAATGGTGGATGACTAATCCATCAGGTGAGAATGTGCAGAACTTGCCCGATGGATATTATGATGCCCTGGTTGGTGGTAAAACTTTGGATTGGATACGTTGTTACGCTAAGGGTGATTACACCTACGTCCAGGAAGGCAAACCCCTGACGCCGGAGTATGATGATGAAATGATGTCAGTGGATGGTTTGCAGTATGACCCACATCTTCCAATACAAATTGGTCTCGACTTTGGATTAACTCCGGCAGCAGTATTCGGTCAACGTCACTCATCCGGCCAGTGGCGGATTATCCATGAGCTGGTCACTTTTGATATGGGGCTCGAGCGGTTCGGCAATCAGTTGAAGGCAGAAATAGAAACGCTGTTCCCAGACGCCGATATAATGATCTGGGGTGATCCGGCTGGTCAGCAACGCGATCAGATATTTGAAGTTACGGCTTTTGATCACTTGAAGACAATTGGAATGTTAGCCAGACCCGCCGCAACCAATGATTGGAAAGTCCGCCGGGAAGCTATGATTGCACCGATGATCAGATTTTTTGATAAAAGACCGGGATTGTTGATTGATAAAAAATGCGCCCGAACACGTAAAGCATTAGCTGGCGGTTATCACTTTGCCCGTGTGGCGATGGGTTCCGGCCAGGAAAGATTTAGAGATGTTGCCGTAAAAAATGAACATTCGCATGTCGGCGATGCATACGGATATTTAGTTCTCGGGGGGGGAGAACACAAGCGAATGACCAAAAGACCTATGACCTGGGCTAAGACGCCAATAGCCAATTCGGATTTTGATGTCTTTGCTTGAAGACATAAACGCTGTTAATGATTTGTTGCCGCGTTACTCGGATTATTTCGTTATTCATTTTGATCCGGCATTGCTTCCAATGTTTAAACCCCGTGACACAGATCAAACTTTTTTTGACCATATCCCCAATTTTGATGTTGTTCTATCTGGTTACGCTGAGATTGGTCACGCCTATTACTTTTGCTACAAAGGCAAACCAATTTGCATATTTGGGGTGATCCCATTATGGCCGGGTGTAGGTGAAACTTGGCTCATTACCGATGTCAGTTTGGCAGATCATGCCCGGCCTTTTCACTACACTGCCCGTGTAATGTTAGACAGATTTATGTCTGAACTAAACCTTGTTCGTCTACAGATCAGTGTACATTCTCATAATGTTCGGGCTGTTAAATGGGCTCAGTCTGTTAAGTTCAAAACAGAGGGTCGGATGCAGTCATTCGGTCCAGATGGCAACGATTTTTTTATGATGGCAAGGATTTAAAATGGGCGGCGTAGTTTCAGCAATCACAAGAATATTTTCACCTCCGGCACCAAAACCACCCGTAGTTCAAGGTCCAGATCCAGCGTTGGTGAAAGCACAGCAAGATCAGGAAAAAAGGCTTGAAGCCCGTGAGGCGCAATCGCAAAAAGAAATTGCCAGCCGAAAACGAGTACAGCGGCGCGGCGGTGTAAGAGCATTGTTAGCGGATCGTGAAAATCCATTCTTGGGTGTGCCTACACAAACGACACTCGGACCAAGTTTTTCACGTAGTCAATCTGGCAACACTGGATGAGATTATCTCCTGAGCAATTATCTAAACGATATAAATCCGCCTGGCAGAAAAAAGAAAACTGGCGGAATTTGTATGAGCAATGCTATCAATATGCTTTGCCGCAACGCAATTTATATGATGGATACCATGAGGACGGCCAGGGCGGCAGAGTAAAAAACTTACAAGTTTTTGATTCCACTGCGGTACACGGCGTTCAAAGATTTGCCAATAGATTGCAGTCTGGATTGTTTCCGCCAGATAAGGACTGGATGGATCTATTACCCGGCACTGAAATACCGCCGGAAGCTATAGAAGATGTCCGCGGCGGTCTCCAAGGATATACCGATAAATTCTTTTCGATTATTCGCCAGACTAATTTTGACCTAGCAATGGGCGAGTTTCTGATGGACCTATCTGTTGGGACCGGGATCATGTTGATCCAGCCCGGTGATGATCTACAGCCTATTCGGTTCCAAGCAATACCCCAATATCTTTGCGCTCTCGAAGAAGGACCAAATGGTACAGTGGAAAACGTCTATCGCAAAATGCGGGTGGCAGTAGAAAATATCGAACAAATCTGGCCCGAAGCTGAATTGCCGGATGTACTCAAGAAATTAAAACAAGATAAACCTCAAGAGATGGTTAATCTGCAAGAGTCTACAATTTTAAATGTCGAAAGCGGCGGATACGGCTATTACGTGTGTTACAAATCTGCGGATAATAACGAGTCAATGCTGGTTTATAGGGCTCTTAAAAACTCACCTTGGGTATGTTCCAGGTTCAGTAAAGTCAGCGGTGAAGTCATGGGACGCGGCCCGGTGGTTTCAGCTCTCGGAGATATTCTCACGTTAAACAAGGCCGTAGAATTATTGCTCAAAAACGCCTCGTTAAATATTTCCGGTGTATTTACCGCCGTTGATGATGGCGTATTGAATCCGCAAACTATTCGCGTCGTACCGGGCGCAATTATTCCGGTGGCATCCAACGGTGGCCCACGCGGAGCCAGCCTACAACCGCTGCCGAGAGCTGGTGATTTACAGTTAACACAAATTGTCTTGCAAGATTTACGAATGAATATCAAACGCACGCTGTTAGATGACAGTTTGCCGCCAGATAACATGAGTGCCAGAAGTGCTACAGAAATCGTCGAGCGTATGCGGGAACTAGCTACCAACCTAGGAAGCGCATTTGGGCGTTTGATAACTGAGACTATGGTCCCACTCGTTCGGCGATCCATGCAAATAATGGATGATCAGGGTTTGATTAATTTACCCCTACGTATTAACGGCCTTGAAGTTAGAGTAATCCCAGTATCGCCATTAGCAAAAGCGCAGAATATGGATGATATACAAGACGTCATGCAATGGGCGCAGATTTCAGCGGGAATGGGACCAGTTGGTCAAGCGACTGTAAAACAGGACGCTATTGCTGACTACGTTGCAGACAAGTTGGGGATACCCTCAGAACTTAGGACCACACAAGAAGAGAGACAGCAACTCGAAGAAGAGATGCAACAAATGATGGCCGCGCAAATGGCGGCTCCACCCGAAGACCCAAATCAGGAGATGGCATAATGTACGGCAAAAAAAAGAAGCCCATTAAAAAGAAATAATGGCGGATATTATTGATATTAATACGCCGGGGTGGGATGGCGTAAATGCAGATAGCCCACTACCCCAGATTGAATCGGAGACATTTCAAGGAGAACTAGACCGCTCTATTCGGCGGATTTATGAGAGTGATGACGGCAAAAAACTTTTTGATTGGCTAGTCGGCTCATATCTCCAGCAACCAAGCTGGGCTCCTGGTTATACTACCGATTTTGGTTTTTATCGTGAGGGTCAAAATACTTTGATCCGGGAATTATTGATGAGAAGTGAAAGGGCTGGAGATAATGGCTGAAGAAACTGAAGGAGAAGTTGCCGTTGAAGAACCCCAGGGGTTATTGGATGACGCAAAAATTACTGAACCAGAGACAGAAACTGAAGTGGAAGAGTTGGATCATATCGATCCAGAGTCAAATGGCGAGAGGCCGGACTGGTTGCCGCAACGATTTTGGGATGATGACAAGGGGGCAGATTACGAAGGATTAGCAAAGAGCCAGCAAGAATTATATAAAAAATTGCGAAGCGGAAAACATGACGCACCGGAAGATGGCAATTACGATATGAAGTTTGCGGATGGTCGAATTGCTGAAGATGATGAGTTAATGACAAAATTTAAAACTCTAGCATCGGAGCGCGGGTTTACACAAGACGATGTAGAGAGTGTTCTCGGCCTTGTACTCGATGCAGTGCCCACTGAGCAAGACGAGCCGGAAGCTAAATTTGATCGGGAAACTGAAATTGGCAAACTCGGACCCAACGGCGAAGAAATAATAAATGGCACAGTCAAATGGGTTGAAGGCATGGTTAATAATGGTGCCTTAACTGCGGAAGACTTTGAAGAGTTTAAAATAGTCGGCGGCACCGCAAATGGTATTCGATTTCTAAATCGCGTGCGTCAATATTACGGGGAAAGAAATATCCCGGTTAACTCTACGCCCGATTTAGAATCAGTACCCACTGAAGCTGAATTACAAGAAATGGTGGCAGATCCACGTTACCGCGAAGACACATCATTTAGAAATAAAGTGACGGCGGACTTTAAACGATTATATGGTTAAAACCTCCCTGTAAACTCGCCCTCGCAGTAATCCCCTTTTCTTGCGAGGGCATTTTTTTGTCACAACACTAAAATATTTAATTAGACATTTGACTTTATAATTAGTTTATGTTTATAAATTAACTGACCCCACCCTCGGTCAATTCGAGACCTGGTCTGTACGCCGCACAGCGGTATGCGACAGCCGACTTTTGAAGTCCTACCTGTAGCGATTTTAAATTTTAACCCTCGGATAAGGACCGAAAAAATGGCTGTAAGTTTATCTACAAATTTTACAAAGCAGTTTGAGGCTGAAGTTAAGCACGCTTATCAAGCTACTCGTAAACTATCTGGTACAACCCGTTCTCGCACTGGCGTAGTGGGAAGTACTGTTCAATTTCCAAAAATGAGTTCTGGCGTAGCGGGTCTACACGTTCCCCAGAGTGAAATCACAGCATTGAATATTACTCATTCAAACGTGACTGCAACTTTGTCAGATTTTGCGGCACCAGAGTACACATCAATTTTTGATCAGCAAAAAGTCAATTATGACGAGCGTCAGGAATTAGTGCAGACTCTTGGTAATGCAATTGGCAGACGTTGTGATCAAATCGTTCTCGATGCTCTCGCTAACTCTTCCACATCTCTCACAGTTGCAAATAGTATTGGCGGATCAAATACCAATGTTAATGTGGCTAAAATTTTAGAGTGTGCCCGTTTAATGAATGATAAAAATGTTCCCGCTGGAGACCGCTACATGGTTATCTCTGCCGATGGACTATCTTCATTATTAAACGAAGAAAAAGCGGCATCACAGGACTACGTGCTTCACAAGGCAATGACTGATGGCCGAATAGATAATTTCCTTGGTTTCAAGGTTATTATGATTGGCGCAATGGACGAAGGCGGTCTCGCAATAGACGGCTCTTCCGACAGGACTTGTTTTGCTTGGCATAAAGACAGTGTTGGGTATGCGGAAGGCATTAGCCTCAAAACAGAAATCAACTATGTGCCAGAGCGTGCATCTTGGTTGACCAACGTGATGTTGAGTGCGGGTGGCATTGCCATAGATACAAACGCAATAGTTCAAGTAACAGCCAGAGAATAGTAGGAGTAATTAAAAATGGCATACGCAAAAGCTGGTTTAAATCTTATAGGTGGCGGTTCCAAGGCTGGGTCGTCCCCTCAAATGTGGTCCTACACATCAACTGATGCGAAGACTGCGATTGATGCCTCGGGTTATTTCAACGATGCATCTGATCTTTTGAAAGTGGGCGATCTAATTTACGTTCACGCCGATACTGGGGGTACTAGAACGTATTCCCTTGCCCCGGTTGTTAGTAATGCATCGGGCGTAGTCGATACCGGTGACGGTCAGGCAATAAGTTCAACAGATAGCGACTGAGCAGTTGGCTATGATCAGGGGGGCGTTTTTCTCCTTCGCCTCCCTGATTATTTTAATGGAGTTACCAAGTGGCCGTTAATGACACAGACGTTACTATTTGCTCTCACGCTTTGATGCTCCTTGGAGAAAACACTATCTCATCATTTACAGACGGCACAATCCAAGCCAACGTCTGTTCAGAATTATACCCAAATATTCGAGACATGGTTTTAACTATGTACCCCTGGAGCTTCACAATTGTAAAAGTGGACTTAGCCAGGTCGAGTACAGCTCCCATAAACGAGTGGAGTTTTGCCTACCCAATGCCCAGCGATTCATTATCAATGATACCAAGGGCAGTCTTTAATTCATCTGCCGTGGGGGCACAGCCAATTACAGCGGGTTGGGAAGTGTATGGGTCAGAAATATTCACTGATCAAAATGCAATTACAATTGATTATCAAAAACGGCCCCTGGAAGCTGAAATGCCCAGTTACTTTGTGCAATTGTTAAAATACGCCATCGCTATGCACATCGCCGAGCCTGTGACCGATCAATTACAAAAAGCACAGCATTGGGAGCGAATAGCTTATGGTTATCCGGCTGAAGGTGGACGCGGTGGATACTTTCGCCAGGCAGCGGCTACTGATGGCATGGGGGCTGGCACATCTTTTATTCAAGACTTTCCATTAGTCGATACTAGACTGACGTTGAGTTAGTCATGCCCAGAGTTGTAAAAGTTCAAACAAACTTTGCAGTCGGGGAAATTAATCCAGAACTAAGAGGCCGGATTGATCTACAGCAATATGAGAGCGCATTGGAGCGTGCCCGTAATGTTGTGTGCAAACCTCAAGGTTCGGTGGAACGCCGCCCAGGTCTAAAGTTTGTATTTAGTGTACCCTCTACGGCATCTCCAGAAAATGGGATACGATTGGTGCCGTTTACTTTTAGCACGACACAAACCTACATGATGGTTTTTTCTGGGGGGCGGATGTATGTGTTTAAAAATGGTGTCCAGGTCACGGCAATCAATGGCGGCAGTGATGATTTCCTAGACGTGTCATCGAGTGTGTCTGGCGTCACTGAGGGTATCGCATCCTCTAGGTTAGATAATTTATGGTACACACAATCGGCGGATACGTTGTTATTGTTTGAAGAAACGATGACGCCAATAAAAATTGTACGCGGCGCAAATGACGCAACTTGGACTGTAAGTGATATTGCATTTTCAAATATTCCTAAATTTGCATTTACAATAACTACCGCTACACCATCAGCTACATTGACGCCATCCGCAGTCTCAGGCCAAATTACGTTAACGGCAAGCGGATCGGTTTTTACCAGCGATCATGTCGGGCAATATATTGAAGCCAACAACAATTTTGGTCGGGCTCGTATTATTGAGCAAACATCTGGAACAGTCGTTAAGGCTACTACAGAAGTCCCTTTTTTTTCAACTGATGCAATTGCGTCTGGTTCCTGGACATTAGAAACTGGGTACGAGGCGGCGTGGTCATCATCTAGGAAGTGGCCTCGGACTGCTACATTCCATGAAGGCAGATTAATCATCGGTGGATCATTCTCATTGCCGTCAACAGTTTGGGCATCAAGGGTGGGAGACTTTTTCGATTTCGATCCCGGTCAGTCACTCGATGACGAGGGTATGCAAGCTACGATTGACACAAACCAACTGAACGCAATTGTCGGCGTTTTTTCTGGAAGAGACTTGCAGATATTTACAACGGGTACGGAATTTATTTGTCCTCAGATTGATGGATCTCCGCTGACACCATTGAGTTTTATATTTAAGCCAATGACCACTCGGGGATCTAAGCAAGGCACCCAGCCCGTTAGTACTGAAGGCGGCACGCTGTATCTACAACGCGGCGGTAAAGCTATCCGAGAGTTCTTGTTCTCTGACGTTGAGGGAGCATATGTCTCAAATGACATATCAATGTTGTCCTCACATCTATTGCAGACACCTACCCGGATGTGTATGCGCCGCGGCACCAATGTGGACGAGGGTGATCTATTAACAATCACTAATTCCGGTGACGGCTCTATGGCTGTGTTTTCTATTCTGCGATCTCAAAATATTATCGCACCTAGTTTATTTACCACAGATGGATCTTTCCTAGATTGCCAGGTTGAGGATTCCGACACGCCATTATTATACAGCGTAATAAAAAGAACACTACCAAATGAATCGACTTGCACAATTACAGTCTCAAGTTTTGGAAGTATCGCCGTTGGTAGCACGATTAAAATGTCAACATCATCTGGTACAGAAGTCACTTTTACATCAGCCGGAAGTGCCACAACCAATGTATGGGTTAGTGAAACCTCAAATGATCAAACTGCGACTAATCTCGCTGCCGCAATAAATGGCAATGCTAACTTTTCAGCCAGCGCATCGGGCGCAGTGGTGACAGTGACTAGGGCCGCTATTGGTAAAACTAATCTAACAGTCACCTCATCCGACACTGCAAAACTGACTGCAACTAACTTTACCAACACTGAAGTTTATTACTTGGAGACTTTTAATAATGATCACACCACTGATTGCTCAATTCAGTTTACTTCTGTCGCTGGCAATTTGCCTACAAGTACTACAGTCGGCAGTTTAAGTTTTATTGAGGATCAGACGTGTAAAGTTATTGCAGACGACAACATTTTGCCGGATGTGACTGTAGCATCTAATGAAGTAACAACAAATCGGACAGCAACGACTTATTTAGAAATTGGGTTAGAATATCCGACATTTACAGACACTCTAGCAAACAGCGCAATTAAAAGTACCCCGCTGGTTCGCACAATGCCTGTAGAGACCAGATTGCCGAGCGGTCCAGTGACGGGCAATAAAAAACGCATTGTGAAGGCATCCCTGATTTTAGACAACACACAGAACATTGCAGTCAATGGTAGTGATGTGCCTATGAGACAACTCGGCACAGGCGTATTGGATCAGGGTGTGCAGAAATTTACAGGCACTAAAGTTATGGGGCCATTCCTTGGATATGATTTCAAAGGACAAATTGAAATAACACAGAGCCAACCAATGTTTATGACTTTACTTAATCTCGATTATCGAGTGAGCGTGGCGGTAGACTAATGAGTGCATTATCAATGGCATTTACGGCATTTAGTGCCATAAACCAAATAAAACAAGCCGGAGTTCAAAAACAACAATATGAGTTTATGGAGTCCCAACTGAAGACCCAGGCACAGTTTACTCGTTTTAACGCCAAACAGGAATCATTAAAGCACCGCAAACAAGCGGCAGATGAATTAGAAAATACATTAGTTAAAATGGCTCAGATCAATGCCGCCGCTGGTGCCGGGCACATGGACCCATTTAGCGGTAATCCATTTGGGCTACGTACCCGGGCTTTAAATGTAGGTGGCACTAATTACGGATTTGCAAAAGGCAATGAGACAATCACCAGATTAACGGGGGAAGCTCAGGCAAATATGCAACTGGCACAAGCTGGTCAGGCTAGGAGAGCGGGTAAGGCGGCGTACCAGAAAGGTGTATTCGGTGCATTGTTTGCTCTCGGCACGGGTGCTTTAAAAATGTATCAAACAAGTATTCCAAGTGAGCCAACATTTCAAGGCTACACAAACAATCAATTAATTGGGTTTGGCCCTAAAATATCAACTCCTAAAAATTCTTTTTATAATTTTTTTGGTATAAGCTAATGGCAACGCAAAGATTCCCTTTTCCAAATTTAATTCAAGGATCGGTTGGACCAGCGTCTGGCGGCACACCGAGAGTACCATTAAAGAATATTGCTTTGGATGCCGAGTCTGACTTATACGGATCTCTTGCTAGTCGTATGGATCAAGTCGCACAGCAAGGATTTAAGATAGCGGGTGCCCAGGCTAAAGCGGCGGGTGCAATGTTCGGTGCCAAAAATGCGCCGACAATTGAACAAGTGGAATTAGCGCAAAAATCTGGAGAGGCAATTGATTTACCTGGGGATGGATCATCCTTAAAGATTTATGATCAAGCGGCGTATCAAGCCAGCTTATCAGTATTGGAAGATCGGGTTGAAGTGTCAGCTCGTAGAGCATTAAGCGAGGCATTTGCTAAGGCAGCGTCAAATCCAGATATGAATCCCCAAGACTTCACAGCATCATTGGATTCAATTGTAAAAGAATATTCTACCACACTGTCATCAATATCCCCATCTTCCGGGGCTAAAGTAAATGCGAGTTTGTCAATTCTTGCTAATTCTCAAGTGGTCCAATTTTCACGCGAGTTTATGGCTAAAGAAATAAAAAGAAGTAAGGATGATGCTTTACAAAATGTTGGCGAGTTTACTGAAACACATCGTCAAATAATTCTATCGCATGACAATAACAGCGAGGTTAGTGTCTTAGATAAAATAAAACTCGGTGAAATAAAAGTTCGCAATATGTTGGAAAAACCCAACGTGCGTGAAAGCCAAATCAAAACCGCAATTAACAATTATCGCAAAACAATATCTAGGGCTAAAGTTGACGCAATACTTGGTTGGACGTTAACCAGTGAATTTGCCACCCGCCCGAACCAAGCTATTTTTGAAGTTACAAAATACGCTGACAAAAAGAGAAAACAGAAATCCTCACTTCCCCAATATGCAAGAGACATTTGGGACACAATGGATAATAGCGAAAGATTAGAGGTAATTGGCAGACTACAAAAACAAGCCAATCAATTTAACAATGCGCGGCGCAATCAAGAGATAATTGAAAACACTGAAAACAAAACTTTATTAATAGACTTTCAGGGTAACTTCACTGCGGCACAAAGCGAAGATGATAGACCCGCAATGAAAAAGGCTATTGATGACATAAGAGCGATTGATCCAGTTTTAGCGGATAAATATGAAAAGATATACGCCAAAGATTCGGGTGTAATTGCAGACTCAGAACCCGCTATTGAACGGCTAAATCAATTACTTTCAGTCAACTCATTAACCTATCTTGAAATTGCTGATGCACAAATATCATCTGGTACAAAAGCAGATTATTACGAAAAGATGGCTACCCAGAGAGATAGGCTAATTAATCAGGGTAAAGCAATTGTAAGAGAAAAATTTCAACCGGATTTAAGTTTACCATTAAAAATGTTGACGGGTGACGTAAGGCTACAAAGATTAAAATATGATCGTGTCGTAAATAAATTAATTAACAAAAAAATTGAGTTTGAAAAAGAATTAACAAACAAAATTAAAGACGGCGAAAAACTTCCATCAAAGCCATTTGATTATGAGGGAATTGTAAATCAGGCAATTAAAGATGTTACAGCCGAAATTAATGCAGACGAAAAAGTCAAGTTTCAAAAAACTATAGATCGGGCATTTGACAAACTACCAGAGGGATATTCAAAAGATTCTGACGGGCTAACAAAAGCTATATTAAGCGGTGAATTTGAGCCCATGCTAAAATCTCAATTTGAAAAGGCACGAGCATTAATGAAAAAAGTAGAGGGCATGGATTAATGGATGAGAGATTTGATAATCTATTAAAACAACGCTTTGAGACCCGTGAAGTGTTTGAGCCAACGGATGTGCGTGGATCTGCCTCTGGTTATACAGTTGTGCCTCCACCACCGCCAGTCGTTCCAACAGATGCCGAGCCTCAAACTGAAACAAATGAGCCTGGTATATTAGATGAGTTTGGTGACTTTGCTGGCAATGTTGCAACAACCTTTGGCGATCTGCCTAACATGGCTCTTAGAGGCACATTACACGCACTTGGAGAGGCGGTGTATTCGGCTGGTTTGATTGATAAAGACACGGCCGATGTATGGCGTAAAATGCTAAAATCGGCAGACAAGTTGGCTGAAAAAGAAGGCGTGAACCCTGTGGCTCGAGGTTTAGGCCAGGGGCTGGCGCAGTTTGGTGCGGGTATGATTGGACCCTTTAAGGCATTACGAGCAGTAGGAGTAGCGCGGCCATTAGCGGCATTGGTGGCAGAGGGTTTATCTGGAGCATTTGCTTTTAATCCAGATGATCCAAACTTCGGTAATTTTATAAATAGTTTTGAACCAGAAAATCCAATTGTTAAAAACATTGCAGATTACATACAGACTGATCCCAACGACACTGAAGCAGAAAACAGATTCAAAAACTTAGTCCAGGATGTAGTCCCGACTGCCGTAGTTGAGTCAATTGTTAAAGGTGTAAAAACTGTCAGGGAAATGGACCCCGATACAATAATAGAAGCTGGCGAGGCGGCAGAAAAAAGATTGTCTGATGCAATGTCCGGGACAACGCTCAGTGCTAATCCAGTTGGCGCAGTTGGTGATGCGGCTATTGCTGGGGCTGGCAAGGTAGCGCAGAAACTTAAACGAGTTGGTACGACAGGACAATATGTGGGCGCACCCGCTGGTATAACTAGTCCACAGAAATTAGCGGGGCTAAGACGCAAAATGTTAAACCTAACCAAGGAAGGCGGTAAGGGAAGATTCTGGTATGAGAGAAGTGGTCAACAGATTTTAGACGCTGTTGGCGGAAATGTGGATGAGGCAGATAAAATCATACAAGCTATTGCTGTAACCTCTCCGGGGACTCCTGTTAAAAACAATTTTGATTATGCATTACAGGCATACTCGCAATGGAAAGCGGGGGAGCCAATTTTGACAGGTAGATTCCCTACAGCCATGAGTAAGAAACTTGAGGAAATATTCTCTGGCAAACCGTGGGAGGGAAGGAAGACAGATGATTTTTATAATAATCTGATGATTCAGATTGATCCCTCAAGGGCCGGTCCTGTTACTGGTGATATATGGATGTTACGAGCGTTTGGTTTTGCAAAGGCAAATGAAATGCCGTCTCCCAAACAATATGAATTTATGACTAAGGAAACACAAAGGATTGCAGATCAACTTGGTTGGGAACCCCATCAGGTGCAAGCATCCATTTGGGTTAATATGAAAGCAAGGTCTGAGAATCCTGGCGTAAAGAAAATAACCGAAGAAATTTCAGAAAAGGAAGGATGGATTACCTGGAAGACAAATAGCAAAGGTAAAAAAGAGCGGGTTGTTTTAGATGAAGTTAAGCATATGCAGAACTGGCTTAAACAGTCTTTAAAATATACGCCCAATGTTGATGATATTAATAAAGCAAAGTTTGACTATGCCGATGCCTTACAGGGTAACCTGGGTCAGGTGTCATGGGAGAGCATCCCCGGCAGAACAGGCAATCATATGCCAGAGATGTTTAACGCCCCTTATGCCCAGCAAGCAGAATATCACGTTGCGGTCTCTAAGGCATTCCTCGATGATGACGGCACGGATATAATAGCTAAAGAACTTGGGATTCTCTCCCCCCGGGATTTCGAGGCACCGGGGTATTTTGAAGGCAAGGTCAGTCCCGGCACACAAACCGAAATTGTACTCCCCCAGAAATATAAGGGGCCAAAACTTAAACAGATTGAACCAGCGGCATTGGAATTAGTACAAACCTATTCGGCAATCAGGGGAATATTGTTAAAACAGGATGCAATGGGCTGGCATCGTCCTTTTTATAAACACGCCGTTAAAGATTCCAATGGAGTCGAAGTAAGTATTGGCCGAAATTTTACCGAAGCAGAAACAGATAAACTAGCAAAACACATAGCGGAAATTGCTGGTCATAAAGATTTTAACCCTATTAGTTCCCCAGATGGTGTGCGGTTCATTAACTTTATTGGTATGGACAATACAAAGTTTCATGCTATATTGAATGAGGCCGTGCAACGTATGGAATTTGATGACGGCGCGAATGCTGTGGCGAAAAGATTTGCGGCACAGTCAGGGTACATGGAAAACAACTGGAGTAAGTATAAAAATGGCGAAGGTTACTTGGGAACAAGCCTCAAAGGACGATCCGATTTACAGCGGAAGGTTCGTCGTATCATCTCCAAAATCCAGGCAAGGATCGACGACGTCGACTCCGACTTCTCCGAGCGATACGGCTGGACCAGGAATGAAGAACTCAACGCCGGGCACAAAAGCCCCAACACAGTAAACCCAGAGGCCACCCCGCCTCCAGTTAAAGGAGGTGGCTGATGGCAACTGATCCAAATTTAATTATTGAAGATGGTCAGCAAGAGATGCCTCTTGAAGCTCCGCAAATTGAATTGCCGGAGGTAATTGAACCCCAACCCGAAGAGACTGAGGTAGCAATTTTAGGATCTCTTGGCCGTATGGGTAAAGCAATTAATGCGGCGGCAGATGATGTTCCCGTTCCACCTAAACAGGATGTGCCACCCGCTGAACTGATTGATGGGCAAATTATTATTAATCCAATTGATCCGGCTAAGGATGATGAATTTAGAAAAATATTAGACCTTGCGCCTGATGCTCAAATAAAAATACCAATGCCAAACTTACGGCAAATGAACTTGGAAGACAGTCAAAAGCAATATGTAGAAACATTACACCGTTTATGGGATGAGGATATTTCTGTCGCAAGACGCCACTCCCGGACAATGGATCAGATTGTTAAAGATGCCCAATCGATTGGATGGGATGAGGCGGCGATACAATTGCTTCAAAGAAAAAAAGGTGAGGCGTTTAATGATGTAGAAATGGCCCGAGCAGTTTGGGTGCGATTAAATACGATGAACCATCTTGATGAAATAATGCAAGATATTGCTTCTGGCGGTGGTAAATACGATGACGCTGATCTATTGCAATTCTTGCCGCTGGCTGGATCAATTGAAATACAAACATCCGGCGCAATTGCAGAGGCTGGTCGCGCTATGGCTGTGTTGTCTCATGCTGGTAAAATTGGTGCATTGGATACCAGCAAAATGTCTAGCGTGCCTGAGATGCTGGCACGATTTGGAACTGATAAAGAAGGGCTTGATAATTTTAAGGCCGCTTATTTATCATTGCCAACACGAGCGCATAAAGCTCGATATATGAGAACTATATTCCAAAAAGGTTTAGACGTTTTCTCGGAAGCATTTATCAATTCATTGCTATCCTCACCAGTAACCCATGCAGTCAACATTGTTGGAAACACAGTCTTTGGAGCTTTGCAAGTACCGGAGAGGGCATTAGCTGGGGTCATAGGTAAAATAAGAACAGACATATTCCGCGGCCTGGGCGGAGATGAGCGAGTGCAGATGACCGAAGCATGGTCAATGTTGCAGTCACTTGGGCGAGGATTAGAAATTGGAAGTAAGGCGGCTTATAAAGCGGCAGTAAAGGAGGAGGGCTCATTTGGTAGAGGTGCCTCAAAAATAGACAATCGTGTAGACAAAGCTATATCAAGTGAATATCTCAATATTCAAAATAACGGGTTAGCAAAAGCTATTGATGCGTATGGAATTACTGTCCGGGCTTTAGGTTCTCGAATGTTATTAATGGAAGATGAGTTTGCTAAAGGCGTGTTGTATCGCATGGAGCTGGAAGCTCTCGCCAATCGCCGCATGACTGAATTAATTAATAATGGAATGTCACAGGATGACGCAGTCTTGGAAGGGGCTCGAATATTAGCTGGACACGATGCTACAATTGTAAAGGGTGCCGAGGACTTTGCAGTACGAACCACATTCCAGGGTGATTTGGGTAAAGTCGCACGCTGGGCACAAGGCGGATTTTCTCATCCGCTAATGAAAATATTTGTACCATTTTTTAAGACTCCAATGAATATCGTATCTGAGACAATAGAGCGCACCCCAGTGGCCGGTATCACTCCCGCTTTTTGGAGAGACATGAAAGCGGGTGGGGCAAGTGCAGACATTGCTATGTCAAAGTTTGTTATGGGTTCTAGTATGTTTGCGATGACTGCTATGTACGCCACCGGAGAGATGGTGCCAGATTTTAAGATCACAGGTATGGGGCCAAAAGATAAGAACGCCCGTACAGCCTGGAGGCGCAGTGGTTTAGAGCCTTACAGTTTTGCGTTCAAAGGCAAGGATGGTAAATGGACAAGTTGGCAATACGGACGGCTGGCTCCTATTGCGGGTATACTAGCAATGAGTTCTGATTATTCAGAGTTTTCCCAATACGAAGACAATGAGGATACATTAACCAAATTAACGATTGACGCTGGAGCTTCTTTATATGAACAGCTAAAACAATTGCCAATGCTCCAGGGTGTGTTTGAAATTGCTGATGTTGCTGGCAGTGAATACGAGAGCGGCCATGACAAGGCGCGGCGTTTTGGAGAACTTATAACAGAGAAATTTGCGGGTGCGTTAATCACTGCTATGCCGGGGCCAACTGGATCTCTGTCAGCTACTGTTGAACGTACAATGAATCCAAATGCATCTAATGTAGAACCAACTTCAGACCAAACTGAAAATGCGTTTTACACAAGTCCAATAGCCCGGGGTTGGTACAAGGCACTTAATCGAGCTAAGTCACGTAATCCATTTTTCTCTCAAGATGTTCCATCAAAATTAAATTTGTGGGGGCAGACTATGAAACAATGTGAGAATGGTGGCTGGTGTTTTATATCTCCAATTCGCGTGATTGATTCCAAAGACAATATTGTAGACAAGGAAATGGTTAACCTCGGCCTTGGGTTAAGGATGCCAAATAAAACACAGCGCGGGATTAAACTCACAAGTGATCAATATAACGAAATGATCTTAGAGATGAATCTTTATGACTATAATGATGGTTTAAATATGCTGGGTGAGATGGAGCAATTAATTGATCAAATACATTACATTGAGTCTGACCCAGGTGAGAGGTTAGAACTTTTGCGGGATATTATGAACAAAAGAAAAGAGGACGTTCTCGATGTAATGTTTGGCGAGGGTACTGAATTAAAAATAAAAGAGACTTACAGGAAGGATATGTTGAAGTTAGGGAAGAAACCATTGCAATGATTTTTTTTACTTTTTGGTGTCAATAGAGTATATAACTATTAAAGGATAGTGACATGGCGATTACAGTTGAAGCAGTACACAGAAAGGTGCAGTACACCTCCACGGGTGGCTTAGGGCCGTACTCGTTTAGTTTTAAAGTACTCGCCGCAACTGACATTAAGGTCTCGGTAGGCACTACTGAGAAGACAGTATCCACTCACTACACCACCACCTATAATGCAGATGGCACGGGCTCAGTTACATTTACCAGCGGCAACGCTCCGGCTAATGGCACCCTGGTAACTATCGAATCTAACCAGGCGATTGCCCGGACAACTGACTATTCCACTGGCGGTGATTTTACGGCGGACTCAATTAATAGTGCACTTGATAAGCTAACGATTAATGACCAGCAAATTGAGACTGAGCTATCCAGGAATATTCAATTAGCAAGTACAACAAAAAGAACAACGTCCGGCACAGGAACATCAGGACCATTAACCTGGCCCTTTGATGACACTGCCAGTAATAATGCGAGTAAAGTTGTAGCCTACGATTCAAATGGCACGTCCCTAGAATTGGGACCAACGACGACACAAATTACATCTGCGAGTACCAATGCAACCGCCGCGGCAACAAGTGCGACTGCCAGTGCTTCGAGCGCAACTGCTAGTGCAACCTCTGCAACATTATCTGGGAATTATGCAGTTAAAGTTGATGGTGTGGTTACTGGATCAGATCATTCAGCCAAAGCATGGGCCGTAGGAGGTACTGGCGTTACTGATACATCTTCTAAAGGAGCGGCTAAAGAGTGGGCAACTGAAGCTGAAGATAATACAGTAGATGGCTCAGAGTTTTCCGCAAAACACTATTCAGCTAAAGCAAGCGCATCAGCTAGTGCCGCCGCTTCAAGCGCAACTGCCGCCGCTTCTGGGCAAATTTATTCCACTGTTGCAAATCAAACTGCGGCTACATTGTCTCCAGCATTATCTGCTGATGGTACATATTACCTTTGTGATACATCGAGTAATTCAATTACTGTGACGCTACCAGCTATCGGTACAACCGAGGGTGCAAAACTGACGTTTCAAAAAACTCACGCTTCTAACAGTCTAATTTTTCAACGCAGTGGTAGCGACACGCTTAATGGATCGGCTAGTAATATCACCTTAACTGATGTGGATGCACAGATACTTTTTGTCAGTGATAATAACAGTCCTGACAATTGGGTTGGAACCAGTTTAAATCAAATGCAAGCTGGTACGGGTTTGACTAAAACTGGCTCGGTAATGTCAGTCACCCAATCACATTTAAAACAGGTTATTGCAATAGCGTGTTCAGATGAAACAACTGATCTAGCCGCTGGAACTGCGGCGGCCACATTTCATATGCCCTATGCGTTCACGCTGACGGGGGTAAAAGCTGGCGTTACGACTGCGCCTGTCGGATCGGTTCTCACGGTAGATATAAATGAAGCTGGTTCAACAATACTATCAACTAAGCTGACAATTGATGCTAGTGAAAAAACCTC